>Ga0209253_10000005_pt1 | contig 150772 bp, 124 predicted proteins | sample FrelakmetBRP12BR_FD_187145 | JGI IMG/M metagenome (GOLD analysis project Ga0209253, IMG submission 187145) | Freshwater lake sediment microbial communities from the University of Notre Dame, USA, for methane emissions studies - BRP12 BR (SPAdes)... | ecosystem: Environmental > Aquatic >...
CGCGGCGCGCGAGCCCCCATGGATGGGTTGACGGCGTCCCGGACCGCGGAATCCAGCCACCCACTTGCCACGCCGCCAGCGGTCGACGGAAGCGCGCAACCTGATCCAGCGCCTACCGCAGCGACCATTGCACCGTCACCCCGAACTGCCGAGGATCCCCCCGCTGCACGTAGAGTTCGTTGGCGAAATCCGGCGGCTCGAGCCCGAAGTAGAACCCTCGAACCGCGTAGCGCTCGTCGAACACGTTGCGTCCCCAGGCGTGCACCGACCAGCGCTCACCGGCATAACCCGCCCGCAGGTTCACGAGCGCGTAAGGCTCGGAGCGCTGGTCGTGGCTGGCATCGAAGTAGAACGCGTCGCTGCCGCTCAGGTCGGCCCGCGCCATCCAGCCGCGGCCGGCGTTCCACTCTGCGGACAGCGAATATTGGTAGCCCGGGGCATGGGCCTGCTCGCGACCGTCGAGATCGCGATCGCCATAGCGATAACCGACGTACTCGGAGTGCAGCAGGCCGAGCGTGCCGCCCAGCGTCAGCGACGGCCTGATGCGCCACGCAATTGAACCCTCGAGGCCGGCATTGCGGCCGCGGGCGGCGTTGTCGGTGTAGAAGACATAGGACAACGGATCACCCGGATCGACCTGGAACGAAGTCGCCACTTGCTGCGACTCGCGCCACATGTGGAACACGGCCACCTCCGCCGACAGCGCGCCGTCCTCGCTCGCGTGACGGGCGCCGGCCTCGAGGTTCCAGAGGTACTCGGGCTCGAACTCGAGCCGCTCGTCGGGCACGAGCTGGCCGATGTTGAAGCCGCCCGCCTTGTAACCGCGACTTGCCGTGGCGTACCAGCCCGACTGGGCACCGAACGCACCCGACAGCGAGACATGCCCGCCGAGCATCATGTCGCTGGGAGAGAACTCGGCGCCGTCGCTGTCGTCATAGTCCGCGGACCACTGCTCGACACGCAGCCCCGCCGCGAGCACGAGGTCGCCCGCCACCCGCCACTCCGCCTCACCGTAGGCCGCAAGATTCAGCGCCTCGTACTCGCTCTCGAGCAACGGTCGCAGTATCGCCCCGGCAAATTCGTCTCGCTGCAGGTTGTCCTCGTCGAGCCGCAACGCGTAGACGCCCGCGAGCCAGCCAAAACCGTCGTCGCGCGCAGTCGCGGTGCTCGTCACGCGCAGGTCCTGGCTCAACGTGTCACGTTGCCGCGCGTAGCGCGAGAAATAGTCATAGGGCGCGAACTCGCCCCAGTACGCGTCATTGCCCCAGTCGCCGTCGAAGCTGTAGACGCTGTCCGAGGATGCGAGCGCGGTGGTGCTGAGCAGGCTCGCGGCATCGAGATCCACTGCCACCTTGACCGAGGCCCCGCTCGCACGTTGCGCGTCGCGGCCCGGGCGGTCCGACAAAGTGTCGAACGAGTTGTCGGGCGCGAACGCGTCGAAGCCATTGTCGAGGTCCGCGTACAGCACCGCGAGATCCACCTGCCAGCCGGCTAGCGGCTGCAGGCGCAGCTTGCCGCGCAGCGTCAGCTCGTCGCGGGCATTGGTGTCGTCGCGGCCGAGGTAACGATTACGGCGAAACCCGTCGCTGAGTGCCTCTTGGGCCGCGAACCGCCAGGCGCCGGACTCGTGGCCTGCAAGATCGACCGCACCGCCGGCGACGAGCGCGACGCCCGTCATACCGTCCTCGCCCGCGGTCAACTCGGTTCGCAACTCGCGCTCGGGATGCGGGTCGGTCGTCCTGACGTTGATCAGGCCCGCCAGCGCGTTGGCGCCGTAACGAGTGCCCTGCGGGCCGCGCAGCACCTCGATCTGGTCCACGTCGAACGAGGTCGCCGGCATGCCGACGCCGCTGAAGTCGATGTCGTCGATCAGGAAGCCGACGGACGGGTTGGGTGCGCCCTGGTACTGCTCGAGTTCACCGATGCCGCGCAGCTGGAAGTAACGCGGCCGAGACGTGCCGCCCGACCAGCTCAGGTTCGGGACCAGCCCCACCACGTCGGCGAAATGCTGCAGGCCAGCCGACCGGAGCAGCGCGGCATCGAGCACGGTGATGCTGGCCGGAACCTCGCTGGCAGGCGCGGGTCGCAACGAGGCCGTGACGACGATCTCTTCGAGCACGGGCGGCGGGTCAGGCGGGGCTCCGATAACCGGAGCGGCACCGCAGGCAAGCAACGCAACGACGATAAAACGCCTTAGATTATACTTATAATCTACTGATATATAATGATAAACGTTTCTCGATGAAGCCACTATACCTGCTCCCTACGCCGGTGCTAACCGGATCAGGTTCAACGGGTTCGCCGATGAGCGGCTCGCGCAGCGCTCGGCATCTCAGGCCCATTCAGGCCACCCCAAGGTGCTGGGCAGTATAGCCGTGTAGCCCGAACCCCGAAACGGCGACGGTTGACGGCGATCACGGGCTGGGGACTAATGCGCGTCCCCAGTCCGTGGATCCGCCCAGCAATGGCTAAGCGCAAGTGCCGCCTGTTCCTCGTCGATGCGTTCACCCGCGAGCGCTTCTGCGGCAATCCGGCTGCGGTGATTCTCGATGCCGAGCAGCTCACGGAAGACGAGATGCGCCGCATTGCGCGCGAGATCCCCGGCACCGAGGTCGCGTTCGTGATGGCGTCGGAGACCCCCGAGCACGACGTCGAGATCCGATTCTTCTCGCCCCGGCGAGAAGTCGCCTTCGTCGGCCACGCGACGGTGGCAGCGCACTACGTGCGCGCGTTTGCCAACGGCGTGCCGAAGGGCAAGGTGCGGCAGAAGTGGGCTGGCGGCATCGTCGAAGTCGAAGTCACGGGCCGCAAGCCCGCGCTGCGGGTTGCGGTCCACCAGAGTCCGGCGACGTTCGGCCCGGTGGTGCCCGCCGAGCGCCGGGCGCCGGTGCTCGACGCGCTGGGCATCAGCTCGTCCAGCCTGCACCCGGACTGTCCGATGCAGGTCATGAGCAAGGCGAACTCGCGGCTGCTGATCGGCCTGCGTTCGCCCGACACGCTCGAGTCATTGCAACCGGACATGGACGCCCTGATTCACCTGACGCCGCACGTCGGCGCCGACGGCTTCTTCGTCTTTGCAGTGAAGCCGGGCAGCGACCCGGTCACGACCGAATCGCGGATGTTCTGCCCGGTCATTGGCGTGCCCGAGGACCCGGTCAGCGGTAATGCGCACGGGATGCTCGGTGTTTACCTGCTGAGCAATGGCCTGCTCACCGCAACGGATGGCAAGGTGAGCTTCACCGGTCACCAGGGCCGCTTCGTCGATCGACCGGGCACAGTCGAGGTCGAGGTCACGGCCTCGGGCAAGCGCGCCACCAGCGTCTGCGTCGCCGGCGACGCCACGATCGTCTACCAGGCGGAAATCGAACTCTGAAGCGCCTCGCGGTCACGGCATTCGCAACGGCGCTCGCGGCCCCGGGCGTCAGTGCCGCGGACGCCGCGACCGAACCGCCGGCCGTCGCCAGTGCCCTTTGCGGCATCGGGCCTCTCGAAATCCTGCTCACCAATGACGACGGCTTCGACGCCGCGGGCATTCGCGCATTTCGCGCGCAATTGGTCGAGGCGGGCCACCGGGTGATGCTCGTTGCACCCGATCGCAACGCGAGTGGCAGCGCAATGAGCTTCACCTGGGGCGCCGTTCGCGTGACGCGTGACGCGTCCGATCCCGGCCGCGTTTCGGTGGGCGGTTCACCGGCCACGGCTGTCGTGCTGGGCGCGACCGCGCTCTATCCGCCGGGACGGCGCCCCGACCTCGTGATTTCCGGCATCAACCACGGGTCGAATGCGGGCGCGCTACTGGCGCTCTCCGGCACCGTGGGCGCGGCACTCGCTGGCACCGTGCTGGTCGACCCGCCGATTCCCGGCTTCGCAGTGAATGCCGCGCGCGCCGTTGCAGCGGAGCCGATCGACTCAGTGGCGAATCGCGCGCAACTCGACGCCGTCGCGCGAGACGCGACCAACCTGATCGCCGCGCATCGGAACTGGTTCTGCGACGGTGACCGCGCCGTCCGTCCGCATACGGTGCTGAACGTGAATTACCCGGGGCTACCGGTGTCGCAACTGAGGGGCACGCGGATGACCCGGCAGGGATCGGCTTCCGACCTGCGAATCGTCTTCGAGCAGACCGCCGCGGGCGAGTACACGGCCCGTACGCGGCAGGTCGAGGCGATCGACGATCGCGATTCGGACATTTACTGGTTGGCGGCAGGTTACGTGACGATCACGCCGCTGGGCGCAGAGCTGGCCTACGACGAGGCGCGTGACGCGCCGAGCCAGCGGTAGACCTCGCCCTCGCAGCCGGCGCGCCCCTCCTCCACCAGCTTGAATGCGTGCGCGAGCAGCGAATAGCGCGCGTAGGCGTGCAGGAATGCGGGCACGTCGTCGTAGACCTCGGCCAGCACCTCGTCGAGCGTGGCGGCAGTACGCCGTTCGAGCGCAAGCGCGAGCTTGGCTTCGCGGGCGACCCGATGCCCGATCACCCGATCGATCTCGGCAAGCGCGCCTGGCATCACCGCGCCGTGCCCCGGTGCCAGCGCAGTCAACGGGAGCTCGCGCAACTGGCGCAGCGATTCGAGGTAGTCCCGCATCGAGCCGTCCGGCGGAATGATGATCACCGTCGAGCCGCTCATCAGGTGATCCCCCGTGAAGAGCAGGCCCGCAGGCTCGAGCAGGAAACAGACGTGATTCGACGCGTGGCCCGGCGTGTGAATCGCCTGCAGCGTGCCCTCGCCGGCCGCGATGCGCTCGCCGTGCACGATACCCGCGTCGGGCGCGTAGGTCGGATCCTGGTGGCCGTCGTCGGGAGCCGGCTGACCAAACACCCGCGCCCCGGTCCGTTCGCGTAACCATGCCGCGCCCGGCGAATGATCGGGATGCGAGTGCGTGCAGAGGATCCGGTCGATGCCGGGGCCCGCGACTTCGAGGATCCGCGCCAGGTGTCCGGCATCGTCGCAGCCCGGATCGATTACGACGGGCCGCTCGGCCCCAACGACGTAGGTGTTCGTGCCCGGCCCCGTCAGTGGCGATGGGTTCGGCGCCACGATGCGCCAGACCGCGATGCCGATCCGCTGAACGCCGCCGGTGATGGGCAGGGCCTGGGGATCGAAGTTTATCATCGGTGCCCCAGGCTCAGGACCTGCAAGGACTGGCGCGGCCGGAGGGATTCGAACCCCCGACCCTCAGGTTCGAAGCCTGATGCTCTATCCAACTGAGCTACGGCCGCGCGCGGGATGCGCAATTCTAGCGCACTACAGATCGAGGCCGTATTGATAGAACACCTCGTCGCGTTGCCAGCCCAGGGACTCGTAGAGTCGCTGCGCTGGCGCGTTGGTCCGGGCCGTGGCGAGTTCCAGCCCGACGGCTCCAGTCGCACGCGCAAACCGGGCCGCGGCCTCCATCAGCAGGCGACCGACGCCACCGCCCCTCGCCGACGGCCCAACGAAGAGATCGCTGAGGATGAAGACCGGCGCCGCACGGATCGACGAGAAGCACGGATAGAGCTGCACGAAACCATGGGCCTCGCCATCCGTGGCCTCCGCCACGAGCACGGTCGACTGCCGCTGCGACAGCCGCTCGGCGAGGAAGCGGCGGGCCCGCGGGAGGTCGGCTGGCTGCCGATAGAACTGCCGGTAGGCATCGAACAAAGGCGCGACGAGATCGACGTCGGCCACGGTCGCCTGGCGGATCGAGACCGTCATCGGGGGCTCCCCAGCCGTGTTCAAGTTGCCATCAGCGTCGGGCCACCCTTCGCCTCCGCCCGCTGGTAAGCCGGGCGCGCTCGCATCCGCTTCAGGTACTCGTGCAGGTGCGGATGGCTTCCGCTGTCCGGCGCCCGCGACAGCAACGCCTCGACCGCGAAGCTCATCTGGAAATCCGCCATCGTGATCTCCGGACCGGCGAACCACCGGTGCGTGCCCAAGTGATCCTCGATGAACGCGAGCGCCGCCTGCAGGTTCGGATCGATCAGCGTCGCCTGCACCTTCTCGCAGAGCCCGCGCGCGATGGGCCGAACGAAAAACGGCATCGGCCGCTTCGGGATCGTCACGAACACGAGCTTCATGACCAGCCAGTTCATCAGGGAACCCTCGGCATAGTGCATCCAGTAGCGGCACTGCCGGTACGCCGGCGTCCCGACCGGCGGCTGCAGATGCGCGAGCTCGCCCCGCCCCTGCTGGCCGAATTTTTCGACGATGTACTCGATGATCGCGCCGGATTCGGCAATCACCTCGCCATCGTCGGTGACGACCGGCGACTTGCCGAGCGGATGAATCGCCTTGAGCTCCGGCGGCGCCAGGCGGGTCGTCGCATCGCGACGATAGACCTTGAGCTCATAGGGAACGCCAAGTTCCTCTAGCAGCCAGAGGATGCGCTGCGAACGGGACGTCTCGAGATGGTGGACCCTGAGCATGGGTGTTGTGCCTTCTTAGTCTGCTACTTCATGGTCGGCATCACGAACTGCGCACCCTCCCGCGCAGCCGTGGGCCACCGCGACGTCACGGTCTTCAGGCGCGTATAGAACCGGACCCCGTCGGGCCCGTGCACATGCAGCGGCCCGAACAGCGACCGCTTCCACCCGCCGAACGAATGGAACGCCATCGGCACCGGGATCGACACGTTGACGCCGACCATTCCCGCCTGCACCCGGTGCGCGAACGTGCGCGCGGCCTCGCCGCTCGCCGTGAAGATCGCGGTGCCGTTGCCGAACTCGTGCGTATTGACGATCTCGAGCGCCGCCTCGAAGTCCGGCACGCGCACGACGCACAGCACCGGCCCGAAGATCTCCTCGCGATAGATCCGCATCGCGGGTTGCACGTGATCGAACAGGCACGGGCCGAGGTAATACCCCTGCTCGAAGCCCTTGACCTTCAGACCGCGGCCATCCACGACGAGGGCCGCGCCTTCCTGCACTCCCAGGTCGACGTAGTTGCGCACGCGCTCGAGATGCTCGCGCGTGACGAGCGGTCCCATGTCGCTCCAATCCGCGGTTCCCGGTGCGACTTTCAATTCGGCGAGTTGCTGTTTGACTGATTCGACCAGACGGTCACCGGCATCACCGACGGCCACGGCGACCGAGATCGCCATGCAGCGCTCGCCTGCGGAACCGAAAGCTGCGCCGACGAGCGCGCTCGCGGCGTTGAGCGGGTCGGCGTCGGGCATCACGACCATGTGATTCTTGGCGCCGCCGAGCGCCTGCACGCGCTTGCCGTGCGCGGACGCCGTCCGGTAGATGTGCTCGGCCACCGGCGTCGAGCCCACGAAACTCACTGCGGCCACGCGCGGGTCGGTCAGCAGCGTATCCACGGCCTCGCGATCGCCGTTGACGACGTTGAACACGCCATCCGGCAATCCAGCCTGCTGCAGGAATTCGGCGATGCGCAGCGGCACGCTCGGATCCTTCTCGGAGGGCTTCAGCACGAACGCATTGCCGCAGGCGATCGCCACCGGGAACATCCACATCGGCACCATGGCCGGGAAGTTAAACGGCGTGATACCGGTGCACACGCCCACCGGCTGCCGCATCGACCAGCTGTCGACGTTGGTGCCGACGTTCTCGGTGAACTCGCTCTTCAGCAGCTGCGGTATGCCGCAGGCAAACTCGACCACTTCCATGCCTCGCGTCAGCTCGCCGCGCGCGTCGGAGAGCACTTTGCCGTGCTCCGAGGTGAGCAGCAGCGCGAGTTCGTCGGCATGCGCCTCGAGCAGCGCCTTGAAGCGGAACATGACACGCGCCCGCTGCAACGGCGTCGTGGCAGCCCAGCCGGGCAGCGCAGCCTCGGCGGCCGTGATCGCAGCCCGGGTTTCGTCGGCCGAGGCAAACGCCACGTGGCCGCGCAGCGCTCCGGTGGCTGGATTGAAAACCGGGCCGTTGCGGCCCGACGTGCCGCCGACGTGGCGTCCGGCGACGTGGTGGCCCAGCTCGAACAGGGCCGCTTCGTGACCCGCAATCGGGGATGGCGTGCTCATGGGAGACCTCTGCTGATGCGCTCCGGGCGTCACGCCCGGGGGGGCGTCATTGGACACCAGAATCCCCCGCGGCCGCCACCGCGGCGGCCCGGGTCGGCGTCCCCTTCAGCGGTACACCCGGTCGTCCGGCAGCAGTGCGTCAGCGTCGAGCTGCGGTTGCGCCGCGATCTGCCGGTAAAGCGGCGTGAAATCGGGGGCCGTCTCGCGGAACAGCTGCGCGAAATCGTCGATCACGAAATACGTCTGCTGGAAGCTGTCGATCTTGTACCGCGTGCGCATCACGCGCCCCAGGTCGAAGCCGATGCGCCGTGGCTCGGGACTCGCGAGCGCATGGTCGATCTCGCTCGGCGACGACAGGATCCCGGCGCCGTAGATGCGCGGGCCGTCGACCGTCCGGATCAGCCCGAATTCGACCGTGTACCAGTACAAGCGCGCCAGGTACTCGAGCGCATGCAGTCCATCGGCCTTCTGCCCGCCCTGCCCGTACGCCTGCATGTAGTCGGCGAATACCGGGTCGAACAGCAGCGGCACGTGACCGAAAAAGTCGTGGAAGATGTCAGGCTCGACGATGTAATCGAACTCGTGCTCCTCGCGCAGCCAGACCGTGACTGGAAACCGGCGATGCGCGAGGTGCGTGAAGAAAACGGGTTCGGGCAGCAGCCCGGGCACCGCGACGACCTGCCAGCCGGTCGCACGGCCCAGCCGCTCGTTCACCTCGTCGAAACGGGGGATGCCGGCGTCGTAGCCCAGCGTATCCACGACGCGCAGGAACTCGGCACAGGCCCGGCCCGGCACGAGACGCATCTGCCGCGCATACAGCCGGCGCCAGCGGTCCTGCTGCCCGGGGGTGTAGGCCGCATAGTCCTGGCTGACCGTGTAATCCGGGCGCATCCCGGCGTAGTCGCCCCGGAGCCCGTGCGCGCTGGCGCCAAAGGTCGCCGGCGGGTCGGATGCCGTCATCTCGCTGCACTCCAGACGAGTCGAGGGCGCCAAGCATAGCCGCTCCCGGGCGACCCTCTGATATAGTTTTGGCCCCATTTCCCGCCGGCTGCAGAGGAATCCGCAATGAAGCTCTCGACCTCCATCATCGTCCTGCCGTTGATGCTCGCGCTCGGCGCCGGCGCCGAGGCGGCCTGCATCTATCCCCAGGCTCCGCAGAAGCTGCCGAACGGCGGCCAGGCGACCAAGGAAGAGATGCTTGCGGCCCAGGGCGAGGTTAAGGCGTACTCGAAGACCGTGCAGGAGGTCTACCTGCCCTGCCTCGAGCAGGAGAAGACCGAGTCCCTCGCGGCGCTCGACAGCATGGACCCGGAGTACACGCAAAAAAAGGCCTCGATCGAGTCCGTGCACGCCAAGAAGCACAACGCGGCGCTCGACGAGCTGCAGGCGATCGCAGCCAATTGGGGCGAGGAACTCAAGGCCTTCGGCGCCAAGGACAAGAAGTAGCGCTGCGCCGCGGATCATGACGACCGACCTGCCCCCTGCCCGGAACGTCTTCGCGCACCCCGCGGCCGACCGGGCGCGCGATCGGCTCGGCCGTCCGATGCACGACCTGCGCATCTCCGTGATGGATCGCTGCAACTTCCGTTGCCCGTACTGCATGCCGAAGGAGACGTTCCACGATCGGTATCGATTCCTGCGCGCCACGGAGCGGCTGGGCTTCGAGGAGATCGTGCGGATTGCGCGGGCCGGCATCGCGCTCGGCGTGCGCAAGCTCCGGCTCACGGGCGGCGAGCCGCTGCTGCGCGCCGACCTCTCGGATCTCGTGGCCGAGCTGTCGATCCTCGAGGGCATCGAGGACCTCGCGCTGACGACCAATGGCGTGCTGCTCGCGCAACACGCCGCCGAGCTGAAGGGCAACGGCCTGCACCGGGTCACGGTCAGCCTCGACACGCTCGACCCGGACGTGTTCTCGAGCATGAGCGGCGGCTTCGGCGGCGTCGAGCAGGTGCTCGAGGGCATCGCGGCCGCGCTCGACGCCGGCCTGAACCCCGTCAAGGTCAACGTGGTCGTGCGCCGCGGCGTCAACGACCACACGGTGCTGCCGCTGCTCGAGCGCTTCCGCGGCACGCCGGTGATCGTGCGATTGATCGAGTACATGGACGTGGGCAACCGCAACGCCTGGCAGCCGCACGAGGTCGTGCCGTCCGCGGAGTTGCTCGCCGCAATTCGCGAGCGCTGGTCCGTCACCGCACGGCCGGGCGACTACCGCGGCGAGGTCGCCGAGCGTTACCGGTACGACGACGGTGCCGGCGAGATCGGCTTCATCTCGTCCGTGAGCGGGCCGTTCTGCGGCGCCTGCAGCCGGGCGCGGCTCTCGTCCGAAGGCGTGCTCTACACGTGCCTGTTCGCGACGGCGGGCACGGACCTGCGCGCTCCGCTGCGGGCCGGCGCGACGGACGACGAGTTGCTCGACCTGCTGCGCGGCGCCTGGGCCAGCCGTGACGATCGCTACAGCGAGCGCCGCAGCGAGTTGCGCCAGCATCAGACGCTCCACAAGATCGAAATGCACTACATCGGCGGATGACGAACGAATTCACGCACGTCGACGCGCAGCGCCAGCCCGCCATGGTCGACGTGGGCGGCAAGGCCGTCACGCATCGCACCGCGGTGGCCCATGCGCTCGTGCGCTTCCCGGCGCCCGTGGCCGAGGCCCTGCGCGAGGCCGGCTTCGAGACCAGCAAGGGGCCCGTGTTCCAGACGGCCATCATCGCGGGCACCATGGCGGCGAAACGCACGCACGAGCTGATCCCCTTCTGCCATCCGGTCGGCATCGAGAACTGCCGCATCGAGATCGACATGAACGAGCGTGCCGAGGCCGAGGTGCGCTGCACGGTCAGCGTGCACCACAAGACGGGCGTCGAGATGGAGGCGCTCACCGGCGCCGCCGTCGCCGCGCTCACGATCTACGACATGTGCAAGGCGCTATCGCACGAGATCGTCGTGGCCGACCTGCGGCTGCTCGAAAAGCGCGGCGGCAAGCGCGACGTGGCGCCGTGATGATCGACGTCCACGTCCAGTACTTCGCGGTGTTGCGCGAGCGAGCCGGGCGTAGCCAGGAGACGGTGGCAACGGCGGCGGCGACAGCGGCCGAGCTCTACGACGAACTGGCCGCGCGCCATCCTTTCAACCTGCCGCGCTCGATGCTGCGCGTCGCGATCAACGACGAGTTTGCGGACTGGTCACGGCGGCTCGGCGCCGGCGACCGGATCGTGTTCATTCCCCCCGTCGCGGGCGGCTGATGCGCGGGTTCGCCTTCAGCAGCGAGCCGCTCGATCCGCAGCGCCATCGCGCGGAACTGGCCGATCCGGCCTCGGGCGGTTATGCGAGCTTCGAGGGCTGGGTGCGCGACCACAACGAAGGCCGCCGCGTCGAGCGCCTCGAGTACGAGGCGTTCGAGGCACTCGCGATCAAGGAAGGCGAACGCATCGTCGCCGACGCCGTGGCTCGCTTCGGCGTGTCGCGGGCCGCCTGCGTGCATCGTGTCGGCTCGCTCGGCATCGGCGACCTCGCCGTCTGGGTGGGTGTCAGCTCGGCGCACCGCGGCGAGGCCTTCGCGGCCTGCCGTTACATCATCGACGAAGTGAAGCACCGCGTGCCGATCTGGAAGAAGGAGCATTACTCGGACGGCGACTCCGGCTGGGTCAACTGCGAGCGCTGCGCGGCCGCCGCGCATCATCACGACCATGCACACGCGCCCGCCGACTCTGGACGCGAGTTCGAGCACGATTACTCAAGGCAGGTCGCGCTGCCCGAGGTGGGCGCGGCGGGACAGGCAAAGCTCGCGGCCGCGTCGGTGCTGGTCGTCGGCGCAGGCGGCCTCGGCGTGCCCGTGCTGCAGTACCTCGCCGCGGCCGGCGTCGGCCGCATCGGCATCCTCGATGGCGATCATGTCGAGGCGAGCAACCTGCACCGCCAGCCGCTCTATGGCATCGCGGACATCGGCCGTGCCAAGGCCGAAGCGGCCGCCGAACGGCTCGCCACGCTCAATCGCGACGCGCAGGTCGATGCGATCGCCTTGCACGCGACGCGCGAGAATATCGACGAGCTCGTCGCGGGCTACGACCTCGTCGTCGAGTGCACGGACAACTTCCGCGCCAAGTTTCTCGTCAACGACGCAGTGGTCCGTGCCGGCAAGCCTGCGGTATTCGCAAGCGTGCACCAGTACGAAGGACAGCTGCAGGTCTATCTTGCGGAGCCGGACTGGCCGTGCCTGCGTTGCCTGTGGCCCGCAGCGCCGCGGGATGGGCTGGTGGGCAACTGCACCGAGGCTGGCGTGCTCGGGCCCGTGCCGGCGACACTCGGCGCGATGCAGGCCATGCAGGCATTGCAGCTGATCCTCGGCCTCCACGCGGGCTCGAGCCCGGCGCTCGTCATGGTGGACCTGCTCACGCTGGAGACACGCCGAGTGTCCGCCCGGCGCGACCCCGCCTGCTGCCACGACCCGGGCGCTTCAGCAGGTGCGCCGGATGTGGCCCCGATCGAGCTCGAGTTCGTCACGCTGACCGCTGCGGTCGAGTCGGGGCTCAAACTGGTCGATATCCGCGAGGCCTGGGAGCGCGGCTTCGATCCGCCGAACGCTTCGATCCCGCTGCACCTGCCGCTCAGCGATCTCGTCAACGGCCGGGTGCAGTTCCCGGCCCAGGGTCGCTACCTCGTCATCTGCGCGCATGGCGTGCGCAGCCTGTCGCTCACCGAGCACCTGCGTTCGCTCGGCCAGTCCGAGGTCTATTCGCTCAGGGGCGGGCTCGCCGCGCTGCGCTCCTGAGACCCGCGCGCGCTCATTGCGCCACGGCGCGGAGAATGTGGAACACGATCAGGCCCACCATCAACGCCTGCCCGATCCAGAGCAGAAAGACTCCGTAGCCTCTGCTGCGCAGCGAGAAGCCGACGGCGATCAGCACGATTCCCAGGAAGAGAATGCCGACGGACGGCCAATATGAGCTGTACTCCGTTATGGCCGCACCTGCCCAGTGCCGTGCACCACGTACTTGTAGCTGGTCAGCTGCTCGACGCCCACGGGCCCGCGTGCGTGGAAGCGATCGGTGGAGATGCCGATCTCGGCGCCCATGCCGAACTCACCGCCGTCCGCGAACTGCGTCGACGCGTTGTGCAGCACGATCGCGCTGTCGACGCGCGACAGGAACTTCTCGGCGGCCGCCGGGTCCTCGGTGACGATCGACTCGGTGTGCGCTGAGCCATGGCGCGCGATGTGCGCGATCGCGTCATCGACGCCGGCGACGACCTTCGCGGCAATGACGGCGTCGAGATACTCCGTGTCCCAGTCGTCCTTGGTCGCCGGCACGACGCGCGGATCCACCTTGCACACGGACGCATCGCCGCGGACCTCGCAGCCCGCGTCGAGCAGCGCGCACACTAGCGGCGCAAGGTGCGTCGCTGCGCAGGCCTCGTCCACCAAGAGCGTCTCGGCGGCGCCGCAGATGCCAGTGCGGCGAAGCTTGGCGTTCATGACGATTGCGTGGGCCATGTTGAGGTCGGCCGCGCGATCGACGTAGACGTGGCAGTTGCCTTCCAGGTGGCCAATGACCGGCACGCGCGCTTCCTGCTGCACGCGTGCGACGAGGCTCTTGCCGCCCCGCGGTACGATCACGTCGATCCAGTCGGTCATGCCGGCGAGCATGTAGCCGACGGCGGCACGGTCGGTCGTCGGCACCAGCTGGATGCAGGCCTCGGGCAGGCCCGCGGCGCGCAGCCCGTCGCCAAGGCATGCGTGGATCGCGGTGCTGGAGCGATGGCTTTCGCTGCCGCCGCGCAGGATCGCCGCGTTGCCCGACTTGAGGCACAGCGCGCCCGCGTCGCAGGTCACGTTCGGACGGCTCTCGTAGATGATGCCGATCACGCCCAGCGGCACACGCACGCGCTGGATCCGCAACCCGTTCGGTCGCTCCCACTCCGCAAGAACGGTGCCGACCGGATCTGCCAGCCGCGCGATCTCCTCGACGCCGTGAGCCATGGCCTCCACTCGCGCTGCGTCGAGCGCCAGGCGATCGATCATCGCGGCCGCGAACCCGCGTGTCCGGGCCACCTCGAGATCCTGCGCGTTGGCGGCGAGGATCTCGTCACGACGCCGGCGCAAGGCCTGCGCCGCCGCTTCGAGTGCAGCGTTCTTCTGCGCCGCACTTGCCCGCGCCAGTACCTCGGCGGCCGCGACCGCTGCGCGGCCGATGGGCGCCAGCAGTTTCTCGATGTCCTCGATGATCAAGTGAGCACCAGGTCGTCGCGGTGGATCATCTCGTCGCGGCCACGGTAGCCGAGCATACCCTCGAGCTCAGCACTGCGCCGTCCGCAGATTCGCTCCGCGTCCAGGCTCGAGTATGCGGCCAGGCCACGGGCGATTTCGAGCCCGCCCGGGTCGCGCACCACGACCGCATCGCCGCGATCGAAGCGTCCGGCCACGCGCACCACGCCTGCAGGCAGCAGGCTCTTGCCCTCGCGCAGCGCGCGCGCGGCACCGGCGTCCACGGTCAGTTCGCCGCCGGGCTGCAACATGCCTGCGATCCACTGCTTGCGCACCGTGACCGGGGACGCATCCGCGACGAACCACGTGCAGCGCGCGCCCGACTCGATTCGCTCGAGCGGATGCATCTCGCGACCTGCGGCGATGCAGAGACTGCAACCCGCCGCGACGGCGATCTTCGCGGCCATGACCTTGGTGGCCATGCCGCCGGAGCCGACGTCCGAAGCCGACCCGCCCGCCATGGCCTCGATCTCGGCCGTGATCCGTGGCACCTCGGCGATGAATTCGGCGCCCGGCGCGCGCGTCGGATCGGCCGTGTAGAGGCCGTCGACGTCGGAGAGCAGCACGACGCAATCGGCACTCACCATCTGCGCGACCCGGGCCGCCAGCCGGTCGTTGTCTCCGTAGCGGATCTCTGCGGTCGCCACCGTATCGTTCTCGTTGATGACCGGGATCGCACCCAGGCGCAGCAGGGCCGTCAGCGTATTGCGCGCGTTGAGGTAACGGCGCCGCTGCTCGGTGTCGCCCAGCGTCAGCAACACCTGCGCGACCGTGAAACCGCCCTGCTCCAGCACTTCCTTCCAGGCGTGGGCGAGGCGGATCTGGCCGACGGCCGCCGCAGCTTGGCTTTCCTCGAGCTTGAGCTTGCCGGGCGGCAAGCCGAGCTCACGCCGCCCGAGCGCGATGGCGCCCGACGAGACGAGCACGACTTCCTGGCCGCGCGACCGCAGCCGCGCGACGTCGCCGGCCAGCGATTCCAACCAGGCGCGATTGACGCTGCCGGTCGATTTCTCGACCAGCAGCGCTGAACCGACCTTGACGACGACCCGTCGGGCCGCAGCGAGGCGCGAACCGCCGGCCACGGCCCCGGGGGTCATGCGAACGCGAAGTGCTCGGCGGGCAGCTTCATCAGGCCCGCTGCACCGGCTCGCGCCGCGGCGGCGTGCGAGTCGATGCGGGGCAGGATACGGTCGAAGTAGTGCTGCGCCGTCACCAGCTTGGCCCGGTAGAAGTCAGCCTCGGGGTCGTCTGCCGCGATCTTCTTCGCCGCGACACCGGCCGCTGCCAGCCAGCACCAGCCCAGGCACACGTAGCCGGACACCTGCAGGTAGTCCGTCGCCGCAGCGCCGACCTCCTCGGGGTTCGCCATCGCGGCCTTGCCGAGTTCCGCGGTGAGGCGGCCCCACTGCTCGAGTCGCTTGCCGAGTTCAATCGCGAGCGGCGTCACTTCGGGCAGCGCCCCGAACTTGTCGATCGCCTCCTTGATCCGCGCAACCATCATCTGCACGCTCTTGCCGCCGGTGCCGAACACCTTGCGGCCGAGCAGGTCGAGCGCCTGGATGCCGTTGGTACCCTCGTAGATCGGCGTGATGCGCGCGTCACGCATCAACTGCTCGACGCCCGTCTCGCGGATGAAGCCGTGGCCGCCGTGGATCTGCACTGCGAGGCTCGTGACCTCCATCGACGCATCCGTCAGGAACGCCTTGACGATCGGGGTCAGGAACGCGATCAGGTCGTTCGAGCGCTTGCGCGCCTCAGTGTCCGGGTTCAGGTGGGCACTGTCGATCTCGCGGCCCGTCAGGAAGCACAAGACGCGACCGCCCTCGACGAACGCCTTCTGCGTCAGCAGCATGCGGCGCACGTCCGGGTGGACGATGATCGGGTCCGCCGACTTGCCGGGCATCTTGATGCCCGTCAGCGAGCGCCCCTGCAGCCGGTCGTTCGCGTAGGCGATCGAGGCCTGCCAGGCGAGTTCGGAGAGGCCCTGCCCCTGCAGACCGACCCCGAGCCGCGCGTGGTTCATCATCGTGAACATGCAGGAGAGGCCTTCGTTCGCCTTGCCAACCAGCCAGCCCTTCGAGTCGTTGAAATGCATGACGCAGGTGGGCGACGCGTGGATGCCCATCTTGTGCTCGATGGAGCCGCACCTGACGCCGTTCGCGGCGCCGACCTTGGCGTCGTCGCCCGGCAGGAACTTCGGCACGATGAACAGGCTGATGCCCTTGGTGCCCTGGGGCGCATCCGGCAGCCGCGCGAGCACGAGGTGAACGATGTTCTCGGTCAGGTCGTGCTCGCCGGCGCTGATGAAGATCTTGGTGCCGGTGACCGCGTAGGACCCGTCGCCGAGCGGCTCCGCCTTGGTGCGCAGGATGCCGAGGTCGGTGCCCGAATGCGCCTCGGTGAGGCACATCGTGCCGGACCACTCGCCGGAGACCATCTTCGGCAGGTAGCGCTGTTTCAACTCGTCGGAGGCGTGGGCCTCGATCGTCGAGACGGCGCTTTCAGTCAGGCCCGAGTACATCTTCCAGGCCATGTTGCCCGAGACCAGCATCTCGCTGAATGCGAGCGAGAAGCCGCCCGGCAGGCCCTGCCCGCCCCATTGCGGATCGGCGGTCATCGTGATCCAGCCGTCCTCGCAGTAGCGCTGGTAGGCTTCCTTGAACCCCGGCGGGGTGCGGACCTGCCCGTCCTCGAACTGCAAACCGTGCTCGTCGCCGATCCGGTTGGTGGGCGCCAGCACGGTCTCGGCGAACCGCGCGCCCTCCTCCAGGATGCCTTCCAGCAGGTCCCGGTTCAGCTCCTCGCGGCCGAAAGAGCGGTAATGCTGCTCGAAATCGAGCACTTCATGAACGACGAAACGGATGTCACGGAGGGGTGCGCGGTAGGAGTACACGGTCTGGCCTTCCTGTTCTTTGGCTTGGGGTCGATTTTACGCGAGGCACGGCCGGACTACCGTAGGTGTGTTCCGGTTGCCTGCCGTCGGGAGCGGACCGTATAGTTGTTCGCACGCTGATTCAGCGAAGATTCCCGAAATTCCCGCCGAGGACCCCCGCGTGAGCCGCGATTACGACCCGGAAAAGGGCCAATGGTACGAAGACCTGGACCGCGAGGAGCTGTTCAAGGTCGTCAGCGTGGATCCGGACGAGATCCTGGTCCGCATCCAGTGGCTCGATGGCGAGATCGAGGACATCGACGTGGACGCCTGGAACGAGCTCGATCTCGAGCTCGCCACCGAGCCCGAAGGCTGGGTGGACGACAGCGAAGACGACGACGATGAGGACGAGGAAGAAGAGGAAGACGACCTCGACGACCTCGACGAGGATGACGACGACTGGGACGACGACGAAGACGAAGACTACGACGACGACGACGACGAGTACCGTGACCGCGAGTGAACGACGTTTCCAACCGGCCACCCGACCCGAGCCCTCCGGGCTATCCCGCTGACCTCGAGCGGGACTGGCAGGCCGCGGACGGCACGGTCGTCCACATCCGTCCGTTGCGACGCGACGACCTCGAAAGCGAAATCAGGTTCATCGCCGGGCTCTCCGAGCAGACGCTGTACCTGCGCCTGCATTACTCGTCGCGCGAAGTCAGCCGTGGGGACGCGGAGCGGCTGCTGGCCATCGACTACCACGACACCATGGCCATCGGCGCGCTGGTCGACGGGCCGCAAGGCGATGAGATCGTCGGCGTCAGCCGCTATGCGCGGATCGACGACTCGGACCGCGCGGAGTGCGCGATCGTCGTCACGGACGCCTGGCACGGCAGGGGGCTCGGCACCGAACTGATGCGCAGCCTCGGGATCGCGGCCCGCGCCCGCGGCATTCGCACGCTGGAAGGCACGAGCCTCGGCGAGAACCAGCGCATCCACGCCTGGGCAAGGCGGTTCGGCTTTCAGGTGCGCACCCAGCCGAACACCGGCGGCCAGGTCGTCATCCAGCTCGATCTCGATTCGCTTCCCGCCTGAGGCGGCGCGTCGCATCGCGCCATTCCCGCCACGCCGGCAGGACCTTCCGGCTGCGGCTCACGGCCTGCCGACGCAGAACACGTTCCTGGCGGGCGAGATCCCCGACGAGTTGCGCCGTCACGGTGCGGCCGAGCGACCGTTCGTTCAGCCGCGCCCAGTGGTCGGCCAGCAGCGTGTCCCGGTGTTCGCCGATGCGGTCCTGCGCGGCACGCAGCCGCCGCATCAGCCGCGCTGCGGCACGCGACTCGAGGTCCGCCACCGGTTCGAGTGCATAGCGGCAATGCTTGAGTGCCAACCGCAGCTCGTGCAATTCGGCGACGCTCTCCGGCTCGTCGCGCATCAGTCGGGCCGGTCGGCGCCAGGCGCGATCCACCAGCGTCAGCACGCGCGCGAGGCTCGCGCCGCGCGCCACGAAAAGCGCATCGCCGCTGGCCGCGTGGCGATCCAGCGCGCGGCGCAGCGCCATCCAGCCCGGTTCGCGCAGGTGACGGCGCAGCCCTTCGCGCGCCGCGATGCACAGGTCTTCGAGCAGCACGCTGAGCTGCCGGCGGTCGGCGGCCGAGACGGCGGCATTCCGGCGCACCATGGCAACCAGCATGTCGCGCCGGACGTCGGCCTCGCGCACGGCCGCCAGGGCTCGACCGAAGCTGCGCAGGTCGACCCGGTAGAGTCGCGCCCGGCGTGGCTCGAGCAAGGGCCGGAACGTCTTCAGCAGCGAGCGCAGGCGGCGCGCCGCCACGCGCGCCTGGTGGATGTCCTCGACGCCGGCCGCCTCGAGCGACGCGGCGGCGGCGGCCAGCAGGCGCTGCTGCTCGCGGACTGCAGTTTCGATGCGGGTGCCGCCGGCCCCCGGCGCGGCCGGGATCGGCCGGGACGCCGATGTTTTTCTCGCCATGACGCATGATCTATAGCACGGCTCCGATGACCGATGTCACCGCACTGGCCGTCGCCAAGCTCAACGACGGGCTGCACAAGGTTGAACCTTCCGACCCGGCGCCCGGTCTGACCGGTCGTTCCGGATTCAGACTCGGTCCAGTATGCTGCTCGCTCGGCCGGGAACGCCCGCCGAGCGCTTCAGGACTGGTCGGCCTTGAAAGGGGCCCGATGGCCCCCAACCGTCCGGACCGTGCACTTCACATCGCTGGAGACTCGACTCGATGAAACGCATCTTCCTGTTCCTCGCCACCAACCTGGCGGTCATCGTCCTGCTGGGCATCATCCTCAGGCTGATCGGCTTCGAGGGTATCCTCGACGAACGTGGCGTCGACCTGAATCTCGGCGCTCTGCTGGTCTTTGCCGCCGTGGTCGGCTTCACGGGCTCGTTCATCTCGCTCGCGATGTCGAAGTGGACGGCGAAACGGGCGATGGGCGTGCGGGTCATCACCCAGCCGTCGAACTCGGCGGAAAGCTGGCTGGTGAACACGGTGCGCCAGCAGGCGCAGCTGGCCGGCATCGGCATGCCGGAAGTCGGCGTCTTCGACTCGCCCGAGCCGAACGCATTTGCGACCGGCGCGCGTCGTGACGCGGCACTGGTGGCGGTCAGCACCGGCCTGCTCGCGAGCATGTCGCAGAAGGAAGCGGAGGCCGTGCTCGCCCACGAGGTGAGCCACGTCGCGAACGGCGACATGGTCACGCTGACGCTGATCCAGGGCGTGGTCAACACATTCGTGATCTTCCTGGCGCGCGTGGTCGGTCACACGGTGGACCGCGTCGTGTTCAAGAACGAGGAAGGCCACGGCCCGGCGTTCTGGATCACGACCATCGTCGCCGAGATCCTGTTTGGCCTGCTCGCGACGATCATCGTCATGCACTTCTCGCGGCAGCGCGAGTTCCGTGCCGACTCGGGCGGCGCCCGCCTTGCCGGGCGCGAGCACATGATCGGCGCGCTGCAGCGCCTGATGCAGCGCCAGCCTGGTCCGTTGCCGGACAAGATGGCGGCCTTCGGCATCTCGGGTGGCAAGGCCGCCGGCCTGAAGAAGCTGTTCATGACGCACCCGCCGCTCGAGGAGCGCATCGCGGCACTCAAGGCGAGCGTCTCCTGACCGTCGCGGGAGTGCGCCACCTGGTCGTCGTCCTCGGCGACCAGCTCGACCACGCGAGCCGGGCGTTCGACGAGTTCGACGCCCGGCTCGATCGCGTCTGGATGCTGCGATGATTGACTCGAGAACCGCCATCGTCTGGTTCCGGCGCGACTTGCGGCTCACCGACAATCCAGCGCTGGCGGCGGCGTGCGAACGCGCGGAGCACGTCGTTGCGCTCTACGTCCACGCGCCGGAGGAAGAAGGCGAGTGGCGCCATGGCGGCGCCAGCCGCTGGTGGCTGCACCACAGCCTGGCCCGGCTCGACGCTTCGCTTCGCGCGCGCGGCGGCGCGCTGGTGCTGCGGTCGGGCACGACGCTGCAGGCGCTGCTCGCAGTCGCCAGCGAAGCGGGCGCGCGGCAGGTGTACTGGAACCGGATCTACGACCCAGCTCTGGTCGCGCGGGACACCGGCATCAAGGCGGCGCTCATCGAGTCCGGTTTCGAATGCGAGAGCTTCAATGCGGCGCTGCTGCACGAGCCCTGGGAAGTGCGCACGGGCGCGGGCGAACCTTACCGGGTGTTCACCCCGTTCTGGCGCAGCTGTGCAGCCCGCCTCGACACATTGCCACCGCCTTTGCCGCCGCCCGCCGCGATTCCCGCGCCGGCGGCGGCACCGTCAAGCCAGGCACTGGACGAATTGGGGCTGCTACCGGCCATCCGCTGGGACTCCGGCCTGCGGGCAGCCTGGACGCCGGGAGAAGACGCAGCGCTCGATCGGATCGAAGCATTCGCGGCCGGCGCGGTCGCCGGTTATCCCGAAGGCCGCAATCGACCGGACCACGCCGACACCTCGCGCCTCTCGCCGCACCTGCACTTCGGCGAGGTTGGCCCGCGCCAGTGCGTCGCCGCGCTGCGCAATGCGCTCGTCGAACGGCCGGGCGCACAGGGCGCGACGGAAGGATTCGTCCGCCAGCTGGGTTGGCGGGAGTTCGCGCACCACCTGCTGCATCACTATCCGCACACCGCCAACGCACCGCTGGACGCGCGCTTCGAGAGCTTTCCCTGGCAGCCGAATGCCGTCTGGCTCGAAGCGTGGCAGCGCGCACGCACCGGTTACCCGATCGTCGATGCCGGCATGCGCGAATTGTGGACGACGGGCTGGATGCACAACCGGGTGCGCATGATCGTGGCGTCGTTGCTCACGAAGAACCTCCGCCAGCACTGGCTCGAGGGCGCTCGCTGGTTCTGGGACACCCTCGTCGACGCCGACCTGCCGAACAACACGCTGGGCTGGCAGTGGACGGCGGGCTGCGGCGCCGACGCGGCCCCTTACTTCCGTATTTTCAACCCGATGCTGCAGACCGAACGTTATGACCCGGACCGGGCCTATGTCCGCCGCTGGGTCCCTGAGCTGAAGGCCCTGCCTGACAATTGCATCCATCGCCCATGGGAGGCGCCGGCTGTGGTGCTGGGCGCCGCTGGCGTCGAACTGGGCCGTACATACCCCCGTCCGATCGTTGATTTCCGCGTCAGCCGCCAGGCGGCACTCGACGGCTATGCCCGGGTCAGGGAGCCAATCCGGGCCGGCTGAATCCAGCCCGCTGGCGCGGGCGAAAGCGGCCGCATGCGCGCACGGACCGTCCCTCGATACCTCATACCGATCCTGCTCGGCCTCTGGCTGCTTGCGGGCGGCGTCGTGTCCGCGTCGGGCCTGCCCGACCCGGTCGTCGACAACCGGTATCCATTGCGGATGGTCGGCGCGGGTGAGCTGCGCTGGCTGGGCTTCCCGATCTACGACGCGAGCCTGTGGACGTCGAGCGGTCGCCACGCGGGTTTCACTGCAGATGAAACCGTGGCGCTCAGCCTCTGGTACCGGCGATCGTTTACCCGCGACGAGTTGCTCAAGGTCACCGAGACGGCCTGGCGCAAGCTCGGCCAGGTCGACCCGACCCAGCGCGAGCGCTGGCTCGCCGAGCTTCGCAGCTTCTGGACGGACGTGGCACCCGGCCAGAACGTCACGACGGTCGTCCTTCCCGCCGGCCCCACGCGCTTCTACGACCTGCGCGGCCGACTCGGCCAGGTCGACGATCCGGCGTTCGGGCCGGCATTCCTGTCGATCTGGCTCGACCCACGCAGCGTCGTGAGCGACCTGCGCATCCACCTGCTCGGCGGCCCCGAGGCGGTCGAAGTTACCGCGGCCAACTGAGGATCCGGCCAGACATGGACCGTGCCCGAGCAACGAAGGCCTGGCACGCGCTGGCGCAGTGGTTCGACGCCGGCACGGCACCTCAGGCGACCGACGCCGCGTCCCGCGACCGGGTCGACTGGGCGCGCATCGTGCCGTTCGTCGGCATGCACCTGGCGTGCCTGGGCGTGATCTGGGTCGGCATCAGCCCCGTCGCTGTCGGTGCCGCCGTGGCCCTGTACGCGCTGCGCATGTTCGCGATCACCGGCTTCTATCATCGCTATTTTTCCCACCGCACGTTCAAGACGTCGCGCGCTGCGCAGTTCGCGTTTGCCGCGCTCGGTGCCTCGGCCGTGCAGCGCGGCCCGATCTGGTGGGCCGCGCATCACCGCCATCACCACGCCCACTCCGACCGGCCCGATGACGTGCACTCGCCCGCGCAGCGCGGCTTCCTGTGGTCGCACATGGGGTGGTTCCTGTCGCGCGGCCACTTCGCACCGGACCTCGGTCGCGTCCGCGACCTGCTCAGGTTTCCCGAGCTGCGCTGGCTCGACCGCTTCGACATCCTGGTGCCGACGGCATTGGCAATTGCGCTGCTCGCGCTCGGCAGGTTCCTCGACCACTACTGGCCCGGGCTCGGCACCAGCGGCAGCCAGATGCTGATCTGGGGATTCTTCGTCTCCACGGTCGCCTGCTATCACGGCACCTACACGATCAATTCGCTGTGCCACGTCTGGGGTCGGCGCCGCTACGACACCGGCGACCAGAGCCGCAACAACTGGCTGCTGGCCCTGATCACGCTCGGCGAAGGCTGGCACAACAATCACCACCGCTATCCAATGTCGGCGCGGCAGGGCTTCTACTGGTGGGAGATCGACATCACTTATTACCTGCTGCGGGCGCTGGCCGCGCTCGGCATCATCTGGGACTTGAAACCCGTGCCCCGCGAAGTGCGCGACGCGCACACGGCGGTGTCCCGATGAGAATCGCGGTCGTGGGAGCCGGAGTGGCCGGCCTTTACGCGGCGTGGCGGCTGTCCAGCGAACACGACGTAACGCTCTACGAGGCCGCGGACTATCCCGGCGGCCACACGGCCACGGTGGATGTCGAGCACGGCGGCCGGACCTGGGCCGTGGATACCGGTTTCATCGTCTTCAACGACTGGACCTACCCGAACTTCATCGCAATGCTCGCGGAACTGGGCGTCGCCTGGCAGCCGTCCGCCATGAGCTTCAGCCTGCGCTGCGAGCGCAGCGGGCTCGAGTACAACGGCACCTCGCTGAACTCGCTGTTCGCGCAGCGCCGCAACCTCGTGCGGCCGTCGTTCCTGCGCATGATCGCCGACATCCTGCGCTTCAACGCGCGCTCGCGGGAACTGCTCGCCACGCTCGACGACTCGCTGACGCTCGGCGAGTACCTCGACCGCGGCGGCTATTCGCGGAATTTCGTCGACCACTACGTCGTGCCGATGGGTCGCGCGATCTGGTCAGCCGAGGCCTCGACGATGCTCGGCTTCCCGGCGCGCTTTTTCGTCGACTTCTTCGACCGCCACGGTTTCCTGTCGGTGGACGATCGCCCGGTCTGGCAGACGGTGCGGGGCGGCTCGCGCGAGTACGTGCGCGCGTTGCTCGCGGCCTCGCGCATCGACCTGCGGCTCGCGACACCGGTGGAATCGATCCGGCGGCTGCCCGACGGCGTGCGCATCCGCACCCGACGCGGCGACGTCGAGGGCTACGATCACGTCTTCCTCGCCTGCCATTCCGACCAGGCGCTCCGCCTGCTGGAGGCACCAACGGCCGCGGAAGCGGAAGTACTGCGCGCGTTCCCGTACGCTTCGAACGAGGTCATCCTGCACACCGACCAGCGGCTGCTGCCGAGGCGGACGCTGGCCCGTGCCGCCTGGAACTACCACCTGCTCGCCGATCCGCAGGAGCCGGTGGCCGTTACCTACGACATGAACGTTCTGCAGGCGCTCGAGGCGCCGGTGCGGTTCCTGGTCACGCTGAACAATCGTGCCGCGATCGACGAGCGGCAGGTGCTGCGCACGTTCAGTTACGACCATCCGGTCTACTCCCCGCAGGCGGTCGCCGCGCAGCAGCGGCATCGGGAGCTGAACGGCGCCGCGCACAGCTATTTCTGCGGCGCGTACTGGCGCTGCGGCTTCCATGAGGATGGCGTCGTCAGCGCACAGGCCGCGCTCGCGCATTTCAAAGAGGACCTCGGGCGTGCAGAGCTGCCTCTACGCAGGGTGGGTTAGGCATCGCCGCAGCGCGCCGGTACCGCACACGTTCCGGTACCGGCTCTGCCTGCTGTACCTCGACCTCGCGGAGCTGCCGCAGGCCCTCGACGGGCGCTGGTTCTGGTCCGCGCGGCGCACGGCATTGGTGCGCTGGCATCGCGAGGATCACTTCGGCGACCCGTCCTCGAGTCTCGACACGTCGATCCGCGAACTCGTCGAGAGCCGCACCGGACAGCGGCCGTCCGGCGCGATCCGGCTCCTGACCCAGCCGCGCTACCTCGGCTACGGCTTCAACCCGGTGAGCTTCTACTACTGCTTCGATGCAGCGGACCGCGAGGTCGAGACCATCGTCGCGGAGATCAACAACACGCCCTGGGGCGAACGGCATTGCTACGTGCTGCCGGCCGGCCGCAACGAGGGCACGCCGTCGAAAATGCGCTTCCGCTTCGGCAAGGACTTCCACGTCTCACCTTTCCTGCCGATGGACATGAACTACGACTGGCGCTTCAGTCCGCCCTCGAGCCGTCTGCTCGTGCACATGGAGAACTGGCGCGACGGCCAGCACGTATTCGACGCGACCATGACACTCGATCGGGTGCCGCTCGGCGCCCGCTCACTCGCCGGCGCGCTGGTTCGCTATCCGCTGATGACGCTGAAGGTCTCCGTCGCGATCTACTGGCAGGCGCTGCGGCTCTGGCTGAAGCGCGTGCCCTTCCACACGCACCCCGACCAGACCGGCGCCGGCCACCGGCTGCGCGAAGGTCGCATCGAGAAACTCGCCCCATGAAACCCAGCATCGTGCCGACGATCGACGAAGGCTCGCGTCCCGACCATGGCAGCGCGCTGCAGCAGCTCGGTCGCAAGCTGTTCCTCGCCAAGCTCGCGCGGTTCCGCGAAGGCGAACTCACGGTCGTGGACGGCAGCGAGCAGTTCACGTTCGGTCGGCGCACGCCCGCCTGCAACCTGCGCGCGACCATCGAGATCCTGCACCCGCAGACCTACGCCGACGCAGCGTTCGGCGGCACCGTCGGCGGCGGCGAGGCGTACATCCGCGGCCTGTGGCGCACCGACGACCTGACCGCGCTGATCCGGCTGTTCCTGGTGAACCGCGGAGTCATGGAGTCGATGGAGGGCGGCGCCGCGATCGCCACGGCGCCGCTGCGCCGCATCCTGCACTGGCTGAACCGCAACAGTCCGGACGGCAGCCGGCGCAATATCGCGGCGCACTACGATCTCGGCAACGACCTGTTCGCACTGATGCTCGACGAGACCATGGCATACTCGTGCGGCGTATTCGAGCGGGACGATGCCACGCTGCACGAGGCACAGCTCGCGAAGTTCGAGCGCATCTGCCGCAAGCTCCGGCTAGCGGCCGACGACCACCTGCTCGAGATCGGCGCCGGCTGGGGCGGCTTCGCGATCCACGCGGCCAGTCGCTACGGGTGCCGCGTCACGACCACGACGATCTCGCGCGAACAGCACGACTGGGCCAGGGAGAAGATCGCCGCAGCCGGGCTCGCGGACCGGGTCACGCTGCTGCTCGACGATTACCGCGACCTGTGCGGCCGCTACGACAAGCTCGTCTCGATCGAGATGATCGAAGCCGTCGGCGCGCGCTACCTCGACACCTACACCGCGCAGTGCTCGAGACTGCTCGAGCCGCACGGCGCAATGCTGCTGCAGGCGATCACGATCCAGGACCAGGTCTACGAAGAGGCGCTCAAGTCCGTCGACTTCATCCAGCGCTTCATCTTTCCCGGCAGTTTCATCCCGTCCGTCACCGCGATCACCGACTCCGTGCGCAGCTCGACGGACATGAAGGTCTTTCACCTCGAGGACATCGGCCCGCATTACGCGACCACGCTGCGGCGCTGGCGCGAGAACTTCTTCGCGCGGCTGCCCGAGGTACAGCAACTCGGCTACCCGGACGCCTTCGTGCGGCTCTGGGAGTACTATCTGTGCTACTGCGAGGGTGGTTTCCTCGAACGCCAGCTGGGCGACGTGCAGATGCTGCTCACCAAGCCGCGCTGCCGCCTGCCGGCGGTGATCTAGCGGGATTCACCTACTATCGCAGGCGTGGCGGGATCGCGAGAATCCCGCCTGGGTCCATTCCACCGCCGGAGCGCAACACCATGACCGCAGCCGCCATCCTGGAAGGCTTGAGCAAGTCCAAGCTGGCCGTCGAGCTGAACGACGCGGAACGGCGCGTGCTCGCAGGGGCCATGTCGTTGCGCGAGTTGAAGCAGGGCGAGGTGCTGATCCAGGAAGGCTCGGCCGACGACCACCTCTATGTCGTCGTAAGCGGCGTGCTGGGCGTGGTCAAGGATGCCGGCGGCGACGCGGAAGTCACGCTGAACGCGATCCGGCCCGGCAACGTCGTGGGCGAACTGTCGTTTCTTGACGGCGCGACCCGCTACGCCTCGCTGGTGGCCCTGAGCGACACCCAGGTCCTCGGACTCAGCCGCGCCGGTCTCGAGGGCCTGCTGGAGACGCAACCCAAGGTCGTCTACCACGTGATGCGCGCGATCGTTCGCGTCGTGCACGAGATCCAGCGGCGGCTGTCGATGCAGACCGCGGAGCTGACGAACTACCTGTACAAGACGCACGGCAGGTACTGACGGGGCAGCCGCCCCACTTTCGCTCGTCGCCCGCCCCGAAACGGTGCGGCCGCACCGCTGCGCAGCGCAGGGTCCCGCCGCTGGGACCCTCGGCGTGCGTTGGCACGAAATTCGCTTGGCCGTCGAGGAAGGAGCCGATCCATGGACCCCTCCGCCCGCGCCCATGACGAGATGTACACGGCCGACGGCCACGTCCGGCCGCACTACGCTGTTTACGCCGACTGGCTGACGCGCCAGCCCGACGACGCGTTGCGCCAGAAGCGCGCGGAGGCGGACAGCCTCTTCCACCGCGTCGGCATCACCTTCGCCGTCCATGGCGAGCAGGAAGGCAACGAGCGGCTGATTCCATTCGACATCATCCCGCGGATGCTCTCGGCCGGGGAATGGACGACGCTCGCGGCCGGGCTGCGGCAGCGTGTGCGGGCCCTGAACGCGTTCATCGGCGACGTCTACCACGGGCAGGAGATCATCAAGGCCGGACTGGTCGCGCCCGAGCAGATCTACTGCAATCCGCAGTACCGCCCTGAGATGCAGGACCTGCACGTGCCCGGGGGCATCTACGCCCACATCGCCGGCATCGACATCGTCCGCGCCGGCAAGGGCGAGTTCTACGTGCTCGAGGACAACCTGCGCGTGCCGTCCGGCGTCTCCTACATGCTCGAGGACCGCAAGATGATGATGCGGCTATTCCCCGAGCTCTTCTCGCTGAACCGCGTGGCGCCCGTCGAGCATTACCCCGACCGGCTGTTCGAGAACCTCGCGAGCGTCGCCCCCGCGGGCGTGGCCGACCCCGTCGTCGTCGTGCTCACCCCCGGCTCGAACAACAGCGCCTACTTCGAACATGCGTTCCTCGCGCAGCAGATGGGCGTCGAGCTCGTCGAGGGACAGGACCTGTTCGTGCGCGACGGATTCGTGTTCATGCGCACCACGCGCGGGCCGCAGCGCGTCGACGTGATCTACCGCCGCATCGACGACGACTTCCTCGACCCGCTGGTGTTCAGGCCCGACTCGGTGCTCGGCGTGCCGGGCCTGATGACCGCCTACCGCGCGGGTCGCGTCACCGTCGCGAACGCGATCGGCACCGGCATTGCCGACGACAAGTCGATTTACCCCTGCGTGCCGGACATGGTGCGCTTCTACCTCGGCGAGCAACCGCTGCTTGCGAACGTGCCGACCCGCGTGCTGCGACGGCCGGACGACCTCGCCTATACGCTCGCGCACCTCGACGAACTGGTCGTCAAGGAAGTCCATGGCTCCGGCGGCTACGGCATGCTGGTGGGACCTGCGGCGTCCGAGGCGGAGCGCGAGGATTTCCGGCTGCGGATCCTCGCGGCGCCGGAGAAATACATCGCGCAACCGACGCTGGCCCTGTCGACCTGTCCGACGTTCGTCGAGCAAGGCGTCGCGCCGCGACACATCGACCTGCGGCCCTTCGTGCTGTCGGGTCGCGAGATCACGATCGTTCCCGGGGGACTCACGCGCGTCGCGCTGCGGGCCGGCTCGCTGGTCGTGAACTCGTCGCAAGGCGGCGGCACCAAGGACACCTGGGTGCTGGAGGCCTGATGCTGAGCCGCACGGCAGACCACGTCTACTGGCTCGGCCGCTACGCCGAGCGTGCCGAGAACCTGGCGCGCACGCTGGACGTCCAGTACCGGCTTTCGCTGCTGCCCAGCGAGGTGCGTGCCGACGGTTCCGGGTGGGCGCAGATGCTGCGGACCCTCGGTCTCGCGGCGGCTTACGCGGAACGGCACGACACCATGGAACCCCACCATGTGATCGACTTCCTCGCGTTCGACACCGGGAATCCGTCCAGCATCCTCGGTTGCCTGCGCGCGGCGCGGGAAAACGCGCACGCGGTGCGCGGCTCCATCTCGTCGGAGATGTGGGAGACGTTCAACTCGACGTGGCTCGAGGCGCGGGCCCAGGCCCCTTCGCGATTCACGGCCTTCAACGTCGCCGAATTTGTCGACTGGGTGAAGTACCGCGCGCATCTCGCTCGAGGCGTCGTGCTCGGTTCGATGCTGCGCGACGAGGGCTACAACTTCATGCAGATCGGCACGTTCCTCGAGCGCGCTGACGGCGTCGCGCGGCTGCTGCTGGTCCGCCTGGCCTGCGAGACCGGCGCGGCCGACTCGGGTCCGCTCGGGCCGGGCTATTACCCGTGGAGCATGGTGCTGCGCGCACTCTCGGCGTTCGAGATCTTCCGGCGCGTGTCGCGCGACAGCGTTCGTCCGCGGCACGTCGTCGAGTTCGTCGTGTTCCGCAAGGACGTACCGCGCTCGATCTACCGCTCGGCCAACCTGGTCTATGAAAACCTGCAGTCCGTGTCCAATGCGCACTCCGGCGAGACCGAGCGGCGCGCGGGACTGCTGCATGCGGAGCTGCGTTTCGGCACGCTCGAGACGCTCGCGCCGCGGGGCATCGAGCCGTTCCTGAACGAGCTGCTCGCTCGATCCGCGGATCTCAGCGACCGCATCGGCCGCGACTTCCTGGGGCACGCTGCCTGAGGTTCGACGCCATCATGCACCTGCACATCCGCCACGAAACGCTCTACACCTACGAAGAGCCGGTGAGCTACAGCATCCAGGCGCTGAAACTCACCCCCCGGCCGGACCCGGGCCAGCGCATCTTGACCTGGCGCGTAACTGCGCCCGGCGAGCGGCTCGACCAGGTCGATCCCTATGGCAACCTGACGCACGTCGTGACGCTCGAGACACCGCATCGCGAACTGCGAATCGTCGTCGAAGGTGTCGCCGAGATCGGCGACGGCGTGGGTCCCGCCGTGCCGGAGAACGATTCGCTGTCGCCGCTCACATACCTCGCGCCAACGGCGCTGACGCGCCCGAATCTCGCGCTGCACGACCTGGCCGTGCGCCATCTCGGGCGCCACCCGCCCTCGGCAAGCACGCTGATGGATCTCGTGGCCGGGATCCGTGATGCGGTCAGCTATGAGCCCGGGATCACGGACGTCAAGCACACCGCCGCCGAGGCCTTGGATCTCGGCGTGGGCGTGTGTCAGGATCAGGCGCACGTGCTCGTGGCATGCTGCCGGTCGATCGGCGTGCCCGCGCGATACGTCAGCGGCTACTTCCAGGGCGGCCACGTCGGCGAGGTCGCAAGCCACGCCTGGGCGGACATCTGGCTGGGCGCCGAACTGGGCTGGACGAGCCTGGACGTCACCCACGCCGAGGCGGCCGGCGCCCGGCATTGCCGCCTCGCCGTCGGCCGCGACTACCTCGACGCGGCCCCGGTGCGCGGCGTGCGCCGCGGCGGCGGGCACGAGTCGATGGCGGTGGCGGTGACGGTGACGAGCGGCCAGGTGCAACAACAGTGACGTACTGCGTTTCGATGCTGCTCGATTCCGGGCTGGTCTTCCTCGCCGACTCGCGCACCAGCGCCGGCGTGGACCAGATCAATACCTTTCGCAAGACGACGGTGTTCGAGCGGCCGGGCGACCGCGTCATCGTGATGCTGTCGGCCGGCAACCTCGCGATCTCGCAGGGCGTGCTGAACCTGCTCGCCGAGAAACTCGCGACGCACGACGCGCACACGATGAGCCTGCACAACAGCCCGAACATGTTCGAGGCGGCGCGCTGCGTCGGCGAGGCGCTGCGCGAGATGCACACGCGGGACGGTGACGCGCTCAAGTCGCAGGGCGTGGACTTCAACGCGACCTTCATCGTTGGCGGCCAGATCATGGGCGAGCCGCCGCGCCTGTTCCAGGTCTACGCGGCGGGCAACTTCATCGAGGCGACGCCGGACACGACCTACTTCCAGATCGGCGAGTCGAAATACGGCAAGCCGATCATCGACCGCGTCACGCGTCGCAGCATGGCGCTCTCGGAGGCCGCGAAGTGCGCGCTGATTTCGATGGACTCGACGATCCGCTCGAACCTCACGGTCGGGCTGCCGCTCGACCTCGTGATCGTACGCCGCGACGAGTACCGCGTCTCGAGCCACGTCGACATCGACGCCGAGAACCGCTACTTCCAGATGATCCGCGGCGCCTGGGGCGATGCCCTGCGGGAGGCCTTCAGCGAGCTGCCGAATCCCGATTGGCTGGTGCGCTAGCGGATCGTCGCACGGACCCCGGCGCGCCCCAGGGCCACCTTACACACATCTTCAATGGTGGCGCGTTTTTGACATAACGTGTCACGGGCGAAGAGCAGCGCCCGGGCGCGTGCGCGCCGCGGGCGTTGCGGCATCCCGCTCCAATCTGTGACGCGCCGCAGGGTCAGCGGATGTGACTTAAATAAACTCGCTCCAAGCCGACCGCCGGTTGACAGCAGTCACCGGTCCGGCCCGTATGGAGGAAGCGCCGTGGCCGTGATGCCCAGCTCTGTCGACGCGCCGCCGCGCGCCACGGGTGCGTCTGCGCCGGCCCAGGCGGGCAGCAGCCCGCAACGCGTCGACGTCATCGCCGTGACGCGCAGCGACGATCTGCTCGAGCAGATCGGGCATCTGCTCGATGGCGAATCCGCCGTACGGCCGGTCGACAGTGTCGAGGCGGCCACAGCGCAGTTCACGGCCAACCATGCGCACCTCGTCCTGCTCGACGCACGCGACTGCGCCGAGGTCGGGACGGATGTCGAGCGACTGTTGGCGTGCAACGACGCGTGCGTGGTCGTGGTCTTTGCGCCGGCCCAGCAAACCAGCGGCATCGCGGGCGCGATCAAGGGATCAGCGGCCTTCGCGGTGCTGCCGATTCCAGTCGAGGCCGGTCAGACGGCCGCGGTACTCGACGGTGCGCGTGAGGAAGCCCTGGCCCGCCTCGCGATCGTGAAACCGCAAAGCCCCAACCCGGCTCCAGACCCACCGGCGGTGCCGCTGGTTGCACGACCGGAGCCGCGATCCGAGCCGGTCCTTTCACCCGAGGACAGGAGTATCCCGCCGACGGATCGCTGCGATCCGATCGTCGCCGTCGACGCGACCAAGCGGCGTCCCCCACCTGCTTTGCTGGTCGGCGGAGCCGTCGTCGTGCTGCTCGCGATCACGATCGGGTGGTACGCCGCGAGCCGTCCCGAACCGACTTCCCGGTCAGCTCCGCAACAGGTCGCGACCGAGGCCGCCCGTGAGGCCGAGGGCCCTGCCGTCCCGAATCAGGCTGCAACGCCGCTGCCGGTGGAGGGCTCGGTGGATGAGCTGCTGGATCGGGCCCGGGCTGCCTTCCGCGATCGTCGGTACACGGATCCGGCGACGGACAGCGCGCTCACGTACTTCCGGTCCGTGCTTGCGCAAGATCCGCAGAACGGCGAAGCGCTCGAGGGACTCGCGCGCATCGCGGCAGTGCTCGAGGAACGCCTGCAATCCGCACTGTCGGAGCGCCGCACCGATGACGCAGCCGCAATCCTCGGGCACCTGAGGCTGGCAAAGCCCGATGATGCCGGGCTCGCGGCCCTCGGGGCCGAGGTCGTCGAGTCGCAGCTCGCCGCTGCCGTGGAAAGCGGAGCCCTCGACCGTGCGAACCAGCTGCTGCGCAATGCAGAGGCAGCCCGCACGCTGCCGACCGACCGCGCCGAGTACTGGCGCGAAAGGATCAACGGCCGGCAACTCGATGCGCGAGCGCGACAACTCGTTCAACTCGTCAACGCGCGTATCGACGATGGGCACCTCGTCGAACCGGAGAACGACAGCGCGAAATTTTATCTGGCGCAGCTGCGTGCCCTGAACGCCGACCCGGTGCGCCGCGCGGCGCCCACGCGACGTCTCGGGCAGGCTTACCTGCAGCGGGCGCAGGACGCGACTGCGCAGCGTCAACCGGCCGAGGCCGAGCGCTGGCTGACCGAGGCGCGCGCGCTCGGCATCCGTGACGCCGCCGGTGCTGCGGTAACCACAGCATCCGCGCAGCCGTCGCCCGTGCCGCCGGCAGCGATGCCGGAGAGCGATCGGCTTGCGGGGCTGGTCCAGACCCGCATTGCCGAGGGGAGACTGCTCGAACCGCGCGAGGACAGCGCGCTGCACTACATCAAGGAACTGCGCTCGATCGACCCGTCCGGCGCTGCCACGGCCACGCAGGCCCGCGCATTGTCCGACCGGCTGATCGAACGGGCCCGCTCGGCACTCGACACGCGCGCCTACGACGCCGCGCAGAGTTACCTTGCCGGCGCGCGCTCGCTCGGCCTCAGGCCGGGCGACGTCGGCGCGCTGGAGACAGCCCTCGCAACCGCGCGCCGCACGGTGACGAGCACTACGGCCCAGGTGCGGACCGCCGAATTGAAGCGCACGCGCTATGTAGCGCCGGTCTATCCGCGGGCAGCCCTCGAGGACAACGTCAGCGGCGAGGTGAAAGTGCGCATCACCGTCGACGCCGAGGGCAAGGTCACGGACACCGTGATCCTGGAGTCGACGCCGGCGGGCGTATTCGACGACGCAGCGCTGGCCGCAGTCCGCCGCTGGCGCTTCAAGCCCGCGGAAGTCGACGGCCGGCCCGTCGAATCCAGCTCGATCCAGTCGTTGCTGTTCCGGCTGGGCGCCGGCACGTAGCACCCGCAGATGACGACTCAACGAACGACAGGAGAGCCCGCCCCCATGCGCGACCTGATTGCACGCTACAAGGACCAGGCCGCCGCCGCCGGATTTCTCGCGATGTTGGTGGCGTTCATCGCCACGGTGCTGCTGCCGGGTTACCGGCTGGCAGACGAGCTCAAGGAGAATACCGCCGCGCTGAAGCTCGTCAGCGAGCAGCGCGGTCAGCCGGAGGCAATCCAGCGGTCGCTCGGTGCGATCCGCGACCGCCTCGGTGCCGGCACGTACGTCGGTCAGTCACTCAACGACCTGGCCGGACAAGTGGCCGACTACGACAGCGCGCTTGCGTCACTGCAGCCCTCTGCGGCAGGACGGTTCCCCGACCTGTCGGTCGTGTCGCAGCAGTGGTCGCGGTACCGCGCGCTGCTCGATCCTGTCACCGGATTCTCGGGCCTGCCTTACCACGACTCCGACACGGCCGGCACGCAGATGAATGCGTCCGGTCGCCAGCTGCTGGCCGACACCCGTGCGGCGCTCGCCGAGGGCCGCAACGCGACGCCGCAGCTTTCCGCGGCCATGGCCGCGGTAGGTGGCGGTCTCGAACGCGAAGTTGCGGCCCGGGCGGCGACGTTGCGCCAGTTGATGATGGCCGGTGTCGTATTTGCCGGACTGCTCCTCGCAATGCTCGGGTACTTCCAGTGGCGCAAGGCCCGCGAGGAAAGCGTCGCGCGCGAGGCGCGGGAACAGACCCGCGACATCCTCGGCACGGTAAAGGACGGCCTGTTCCTGATCGACACGGACTTCCGGATCGGGCGGGCGCATTCCGCAGCCCTCGCAACGCTGTTCCGGCGCGACTCGTTCGAGGGCCTCGCATTCGAGGATCTGCTGTACGGACTGGTTCCGGACGCCACGCTGGCCACCGCGACCAAGTACGTCAAGCTGCTGTGGGGCGAGCGGGTCAACGAGAACCTGATCAAGAGCATCAACCCGCTGGCAGAAGTCGAAGTGACGCTGGATCACGGACCGGCGGGGCGCGACACGCGCTACCTCGAGTTCAATTTCCACCGCGTCAAGCGCGACGGGGGCGTCCGGCAGATACTCGTCTCGGTCAACGACGTCACTTCGCGCGTCCTGCTCGCCCGGGACCTCAAGGAATCGCAGGCAAGCGCGGCAGCGCAACTCGACATGCTGCTCGGCATCATGCAGGTCGATCCGGAGCAACTCGAGGCGTTCCTCTCGAACAGCCAGGCCGCACTGCAGCTGGTCAATACCATACTCCGGGTACCGGCGCGGTCCGACGGCGAGTTCCGCAACAAGATCGAACTGCTCTTCCGCGAGATGCACAAGGTCAAGGGCGAGGCGTCGGCCCTCGGGTTCGAGAGCGTCGAGAGTCGGGCGCACGCATTCGAGGATCTGTTGCAGGGTCTGCGAGATCGCCCCGAGCTCTCGGGCAACGACTTCCTGCCGCTCGTCGTTCGCCTCGATGACCTGCTGGGTCATCTCAAGTCGCTGCGCGGGTTGATCGGCAAGCTGGCCGGTTTGCGCGACGCGGCGTTGCTCAATGCCACGCAGATGGTTCCGGTCGGCGTCGCGCCGTCGTCACCGGCGGACAGGGGCGCGCGCGGCCTCGCCGCCAACCTCGAGGCGCTTGCCGGCCGCGTCGCCTCGGAGCGGGGCCGCAAGGTGCGGCTGGTGGCGAACGGGCTCGATCAGGTGCCAGATGATTATCTCAAGGCGGTGCAGGACGTCGCGATCCAGCTGGTGCGCAATGCGGTCGTGCACGGCATCGAGGACGCCTCGATCCGGCGCGACCTCGGCAAGGACGAGACCGGCGTGCTGAGCCTGGCATTCAGGCGGTACGAAACCACATTCGAGCTGCAGTTCGAGGACGACGGCGCCGGCATCGTCGCGGACCAGGTCAAGGAAACCGCCGTGCGCCGCGGACTCATCGGTGCCGAGCAGGCGCAGACACTCGACGTCAAGCAGAGCCTGGGGCTGATCTTCAAGGCCGGGTTTTCGACGCACGACGGCGAGGACCGGGACGCGGGTCGCGGAGTCGGGCTCGATGTCGTGCGCAGGGTGGTCAAGGACCTCGGTGGCAAAGTGGCGGTCGCGACGGCACCCGGCAAGTTCACGCGGTTCCGCATCGTGCTGCCTGTCGCTGCAGCCCGGCAGGACGCGGTCGCCTGACCGGCCCGCAAGAGGCAGAACCATGCCCGACTTCACCCAGTCCGCGTCGCGGCCGATCAGGCTCCTGATCGTCGACGACTCGAACATCATGCGCCGCCGCATCGAGCGCTCGCAGCAGATTCGCCACCTGCAGGTCGTCGGATCCGCGTCCGACGGCCAGGAGGCCATCGAGGTATTCCGCGCGACCGATCCGGACGTCGTGACGATGGACATCACCATGCCGCACATGGACGGCATCGAGTGCGTCGAGAAGCTGGTGCAGCTGAAGCCGGACGTACTAATCCTGATCGTATCCGCGCTGGCCGACAAAGCGACCGCGGTGGAGGCCATGGAAAAGGGTGCGAACGGCTTCCTGAACAAGCCGTTCTCGGACCGTCAGTTGAACGAGGCCCTCGAAGAGTTGCTGGGCCTGGCGACCGCGACATGATCGACGAGCGCGAAATCCGCACGTTCGTCTATGGCACGACCCAGTACTTCGAGGTCGCTGCCCAGCAGCCGGCGTCGTTGGGGTCGCCGTATCTCGCAACCCAGGGTGCGCCCGAGGTGCACGAGTACACCGGCGTCATCACCGTCTCGGGGCGCCGCCAGGGGATCGTCTACTTCACCGCGCCGCGGGGCATGCTGACCGTGCTGTTGATGAAGATGAACGAGAGCAACGTGTCGCACGAAAACCTGTGCGACCTGGTCGGCGAGGTCGCGAACACGATTTCGGGCAACGCGCGGCGGGATTTCGGCAACCAGTTCGCGATCTCCGTCCCGACCGTCGTCTCGGGCGCGTCCACTTCCGTGCAGCCCCCGACCGATTGCCGCCCGGTGGTGATTCCGATCCACTGGCGCAGTCACTCGGCAAAACTGGTGGTCTGCCTGAAGTGATGCGTGGGCGGGCGTTCGCCCAGCCGCAACATCACCTTGCCCGTGCGCCCCGGCACGAGCGAGGCCGCGATCGCCGCATTGACCTGCTCGAGCGGATAGGTCGCGCCGACCTCGGTGTGGAACATTCCTTCGACGGTCAACCGCCGCACGGCGCGCAGCATGCCAAGCAGCTTCAGCGGCGACTGCCGCGCCATCCAGACCGGAAGCAGGAATCCGGCAATGCGCGCGGCCGGCATCATCAGGTCGCGACCGGGAATCTGCAGCGGGCTGTCGCCGAGCGTGCCGTAGATCACCAGCCGGCCACCGAGGCCGAGGCAACGCACGACGCGTCCGGCCAGTTCGCCGCCGACGCAGTCGAGCGCGTGGGGCACGCCGCGATCCCCGGTGATCCTGGCGACCTCCGCGACGAGGTCCTGACGGTTCGTCTCGATGACCGCATTGGCGCCGAGTGCCGCGAGCTCCGCGCTGTTCGCACCGGAACGCACGACGCAGATCGTCCGGAAGCCATCGCGGCGGCCGAGGCGCACGACGCTCTTGCCGAGGGCCGAGCCGGCGGCAGTGAGCAGCAGCCAATCGTCGCGCCGGACCCGCAGCACCTCGCGAACCAGCACGTACGCGGTGATCGGATTGACGAAGAACATCGCGGCCTGCTCGTCGGGCACGGACTCCGGCACGACCACGGCGCGCTTCGCGTCGGCCAGCGTGTACTCCTGCCAGGTGCCGTTGGGCGGGCCGCCGGCAATCGCGACACGCTGGCCATGCAGCCGCCGCGCGAGGAATCCAGACCCGCATGCATCGACGATGCCGACGCCCTCGCCGCCGAGCGCATACGGCGGGATCGGGCACGGGTTGGTGCGCGCGGGGTCGTAGTAGACGCGGGCGCCGCCGTCCGGCGGCCGCTGGTTCCAGATGATGCGTTCGAGGGCCGCGTGGTACGTGCCATGGACGAAATTCAGGTCCGACGGGTTGACCGGACTCAGCAACATGCGCACCCGCACCTGGCCGGGACCGGGCTCGGGCACCGGCACGTCGACGATGCGAATGTCGCCGGTCTGTTGCGCGAACGCGCCGAGGCGTGCTGATTTCATGATTCCCCCGGGCAAATGTAGCATCCCCGGCGCGATCCGCGCCGATCCGCGCTACGGGGGTCCGCCGAAGGCCGTGACGATCGACGCAGTGGAATCGGTAGAAAACCGGAGAGCCAACCGGGATCGCGCCGGTATCATGCGCGGGTCTTTGTCCAGCTCCGGCACACCGCAATGTCCCTGATCCGACTGCTCGCCCTCGCCTGCCTGCTCCTCGCCTCGCACCTGGCCGGTGCTGCGCCGGACCCGAAATCCGACGAGTTCTGGTACGGGACGGCCGCCGACGGCACGCCGACCGTCCGCCTTTATTATTTCTTCTCGCCGACGTGCCCGCACTGCCAGGCCGCGGCGCCCTTCATCGACGAGCTCGCGGCCCGTTCGCCCTGGCTCGAGGTGCAGAAATTCGTCGTCAAGGACAACCGCGCCAACGCCCGCTTCTATTACGAAACGGCGCTCGCGCTCGGCACGCAGGCGCTCTCGGTCCCGGGTTTCGTCTTCTGCCGGCAGGTGCTGATCGGGTACGACTCGGCGGAGAGCACGGGCGCCGAGATCGCGGCGGCACTTGAGAAGTGCCACCAGCAGCGGCTGGCGAACCCCGGCCCCGCCGAACCCGCCGCAGGCGCGGACTCCGCCGGCGAGCCTGCAACCAAGGCCGACGAGCCGGCCGGCACGACCGTGCACCTGCCTTTCGTCGGCGCGGTCGACGCGAAGGCGTTTTCGCTGCCGGTGCTGACGCTGGTGCTTGCCGGCATGGACGCCTTCAATCCCTGCGCGTTCTTCGTGCTGCTGTTCCTGCTGAGCCTGCTGGTGCACGCGAAGAGCCGCACGCGCATGGCCATCGTGGGCGGCACGTTCGTGCTTTTCTCAGGCCTGGTCTACTTCGTCTTCATGGCGGCGTGGCTCAACGTATTCCTGATCGCGGGCGAATTGCGCGTCATCACGGTCATCGCGGGCCTGGTCGCCTTGCTGGTCGCGGTGCTCAACATCAAGGACTACTTCTGGTTCAAGGCCGGCCCGAGCCTGTCGATTCCCGAGTCCGCGAAACCCGGGCTCTTCAAGCGAATGCGGGAGATCGTCGCATCCGGCAGCCTCGGACCCATGCTCGCGAGCACCGTGTTGCTGGCGATCGTCGCCAACTCGTACGAGCTGCTCTGCACGGCTGGTTTCCCGATGGTCTACACACGCGTGCTGACGCTCGCCGGGCTCGAGACCTGGCAGTACTACGCGTGGCTCGCGGTCTACAACGTGATCTACGTGATCCCGCTGCTCGCGATCGTGGTCGTGTTCGTCCGCACGATGGGCGCGCGCAAGCTGAGCGAAGCCGAGGGGCGCATCCTGAAGCTGATCTCCGGCTTCATGATGCTGGGTTTCGGCCTGCTGCTGTTGATTGCGCCGCAGCTGCTGACCAATCCGCTTGCATCGATCCTGGTGCTGCTGGTCGCCGTGGGCGTCGCACTCGTGGTCGCCAAGGTTGCGGCGCCGCGACCCGCCTGACGGTCGCCCCGCGGGCACGGATTCCACGGTATAAGGTGCCGATGCCAAGCCGCATCCCCGGAAACGTCGCCGCCGCCGTGGAGCGGATCCGCCGCAGGCTCGGGCCGGCCGCCTGCCTCGAGGCGCCGCAGGACGTCGCGCCGTTCGTGGTCGATTTCCGCGGACTGTACCGGGGTGCCACGCCGCTGGTCGCCTGCCCGGCCTCGACCGCCGACGTCGCCGCGGTGCTGGCCACGTGCAATGACCTCGGTGTCGCGGTCGTGCCGCACGGCGGCAACACGAGCTACTGCGGTGGCGCCACGCCCGGTGAGTTCGGCGACGAGATCGTGTTGTCGCTGCGGCGCATGAATCGCTTGCGTGAAGTGGACCCCGACAATTTCTCGATCTCGGTGGAAGCCGGTTGCCTGCTCGCCGACGTCCAGGCCGCGGCCGAGGCCGTGGACCGGTTCTTCCCGTTGTCGCTCGGCTCGGAGGGCAGCTGCCAGATCGGCGGCAACCTCTCGACGAACGCAGGCGGACTGAACGCCGTGCGTTACGGCGTCACGCGCGAGCTGGTGCTCGGGCTCGAGGTCGTGCTCGCCGACGGTCGCGTCATCGACGGGCTCACGAGCCTGCGCAAGGACAACACCGGTTACGACCTGCGCGACCTGTTCATCGGTGCGGAGGGCACGCTCGGCGTGATCACGGCGGCGAGCTTGAAGCTCTTCCCGCGGCCGCGTACGGTCGAGACCGCATTTCTCGCCGTGCCGGACATCGGCGCGGCCGTGCAACTGCTCGCGCGCCTGCGCGCCGCGACCGGCGACGGCGTGACCAGTTTCGAGTTCCTGCCGCGCATTGCCGTCGAACTCACCGCGCGCCATGTGCCGGGCGTCAGCGATCCGCTCGGGCGCCCCTACGAAAGTTACGTGCTCTGCGAGATTTCCACGGCCCGCGAGGATCCCGCGCTGCGCGGCCTGCTGGAGGCGTCGCTCGAGCAGGCGATGACCGATGGCATTGTGCTCGACGCGGTACTGGCCCAGTCGCTCGCCCAGCGCGCCGCACTCTGGAAGCTGCGTGAGTCGGTGCCGGAGGCACAGCGCGCGGAAGGCGCCAGCATCAAGCACGACATCTCGGTGCCGATCGCCGCGCTGCCCCGCTTCATGGCGGAGGCCTCGGCCGCCGTACTCGCGCTGGTGCCCAATGGTCGCATGGTGGCCTACGGCCACGTCGGCGACGGCAACCTGCACTTCAACGTCAGCGTGCCCTTGGCGGGCGACACTGAGCAGTTCATGGCACACGCGCCGGCGATCCACGCTGCCGTGCACGCGATCGTCAGGCAATATCGGGGCAGCATCAGCGCCGAGCACGGCATCGGCCGACTCAAGCGCGCGGACCTCGCGCGCTTCAAGGGCGCCGTGGATCTCGACGTGATGCGGGCAATCAAGCACGCCCTCGATCCGAACGGCATCCTGAATCCGGGTAAAGTGCTGCCCGCCGCCGGCGAATTCGCCGGCGGCAACGCCCCTTGACGAGATCCGCATGGCCCAGACGACTCCCGGCAACCCCACGGCCCGTCCCGCCTGCATCGGTGGGCTCTACGAGATCTGCGTCGGCGTGCCCGACCTCGCGGAATCAATCGCGTATTACGAGCGCTTCGGCTGCCGCGCAGGTCGGTTCGGCACGCTCGACGCCGCCGCTGCGCAGTCGTTGTACGGTGTCGACTCGGCGCTGCGTTCGGTGCGCCTGTATCACCAGAACGCCGATCATGGACTCGTCCGCCTCATGCAGTGGCAGCACCCGGTCAACGACGGTCTCGGGGTCGACGACAACCTGCGCTGTGCCGGCAGCCGCTGGGGCGTCCGGCTCACGGACAGCATCCTGAACGTCGCGAATCACGCGGTCACGGCGCGCGACCAGGGCCTGCCGATCCGCGTGATCGAGCCGATCCTGGCGGTCATCGGGGAGGTCACGGGAGAGCGTGCGCCAAGGCCGTTCGCCGACCCGCTCATCGGCGTGCGCGAAATGGTCGTGATCCAGCCGCTGTACCGGCAGGTCTTCTTCGAGCGCTTCGGTTACGAGAGTCCGCACTACGGCTGCATCTGCCCGCAATCGATGCTCCGCACCAGCCAGCACACGCATGCCGGCATGATGATCGCGAACGACGACCACCAGGTGCTGCGCTTCTACGACGAGGTGCTCGGCCTGCAGCGCTGGTTCGACGGCGAGCGACCGTACGCGCAGGCCACCGGCTCGCGCCGGATCTTCGGGCTCGAGCCGGACGAAACGCACTGGATGGTGGATTTTGACGACCCGCGCTCGGGCCACTCTCTCGACGCACGCCGCTCGGGCAAGCTCAAAGTCGTCCGCTTCGCCGCTTCGAGCCGCCTCGCCGACAAACGTGACCGCTCGCGGCCGGGCTGCCTCGGGCTTTCGCTCTATACGTGGCGTACTAACGACCTCGAGGGGTTGTGGAAGCTCGTGCAGGCCAGCGGTGCGACGCGAGTGACCGACGTCCTGGCCGACGAATTCGGCACGCGTGCCTTCTCGTTCGTCGCACCCGACGGCTACTCCTGGACCCTGCTGCAGGACTGAACAGGTGCCCGCATGAAATCGATCAAGGTGCTTCCTTCGCTGGTCCTCATCGCAACCCTTGCCGCCTGCACGCGCTCGGAGCCGCCCGCGCCGGACGCCACCGGGCCCACTGTCGCGCCGCAAGTCGTGGCGCCACCTCACCCTCCGCCGCCGCAGGCCGACGCGCGCGAGGCGCGTGTCAAGTCGCTGGCCAAGGACGGTTCGGAGATCCGCTATCGCGTCTACGGGCGTGGCGAGCCCGCCATCGTTTTCATCCACGGCTGGTCCTGCGACTCCGGTTACTGGGACGCCCAGCTCAACGAGTTCGCGGCACGCAACACCGTGATCACGGTGGACCTCGCCGGGCACGGCGAATCTGCAGCCAAGCAGCGCAAGGACTGGTCGATCGCGAATTTCGGCGCCGACGTGGCGGCTGCCGTCAAGGATTCGGGCAGCCAGCAAGTCGTACTGGTCGGCAGTTCGATGGGCGGCCCCGTCGCGCTCGAAGCCGCGCGACGGCTGCCTGGACAGGTCATCGGCATCGTCGGTGTCGACACGTTTCGCGAGCTCGCGACACCGTTCCCGCCCGAGCAGTTCGAGCCGCTGCTTGCCCAGATGCGCAGCGACTTCGCGAAGACGGTCGGCGGGTTCGTGGGCGAGCATTTCTTCACCGAGCGAACGGACCCGATCCTGAAGAAGTGGATCGTGGACGACATGTCCGCTGCGCCGCCCAAAGTGGCCATTCCGGCGATCATCGCGTTGATGGCGATGGATTACGGCCCGACACTTGCGGAGCTCGACCTGCCGATCATCGCAGTCAATTCGGCCGGTTCGCCGACCGACGAGGCGGGAATCCGCGAGGTCGAGCCGCGTTTCAAGATGGTGAACCTGCAGGACGTCGGGCATTTCCCGATGCTGGAGGACCCGCAGACGTTCAATCGGATCCTCGCGCGCATCGTCGCGGAGTGGGTTGCGCTCGAGCCGCAGCGAAATCCCTTGTCGGCGGTGCCCGGGACTCGTTAGATTGCGGGCTTGGGGGGTCGGGTTGGCGTCGATCAACAAACATCTGAAGGGAACCTGACATGCCCATGTCTAAGAAACTCGCAGCCGAATTCATCGGCACGTTCTGGCTCGTGCTCGGTGGTTGCGGCAGTGCCGTGCTGGCGGCGGCCTTTCCGGAGGTCGGCATCGGCCTCGCCGGCGTATCGCTCGCGTTCGGCCTGACCGTGCTGACGATGGCCTACGCGATCGGCCACATTTCCGGCTGTCATCTCAATCCGGCGGTGACGATCGGCCTCTGGGCCGGTGGCCGGCATCCGCTCGGCGAGGTTGGCCCCTACATCGTCGCGCAAGTGCTCGGCGGCATTGCGGGCGCCTTCGTGCTCTATATGATCGCCTCCGGCCAGCCGGGCTTCGACCTGTCAGGCGGGCTGGCGTCGAATGGCTTCGGCGAGCATTCGCCCGGCGGCTACTCGATGGCGTCCGGCTTTCTGACCGAGGTCGTCATGACCCTGATGTTCCTCGTGATCATCCTGGGCGCGACGGATCGGCGTGCCCCAGCGGGATTTGCCCCGATCGCGATCGGCCTCGGACTGACGCTGATCCACCTGATCAGCATCCCGGTGACCAACACCTCCGTGAACCCGGCGCGCAGCACCGGTCCCGCTGTGTTCGTCGGAGACTGGGCGCTTGGCCAGTTGTGGCTCTTCTGGGTGGCGCCGATCATCGGCGCGCTGGTGGCGGGTTACCTGTACCGCTGGCTCGGCAACGAGAAGTGACCTGAGCGTCCGTCCGTCGGCAGTGCGCAATGCGGTGCACTGCCGACGGCATTCGCGCCTTCCGACGACCCACTGGAGTCACGCGCGTGACCGCCATTTTTAGATCCAAGCCGTTCGTCGCGGCTGTTATCGTCGCAGCACTGCTCGGCCTGTACGCCCTGCTCGGCTTCCAGGTCGCGCCCGGCATCGTGCGTGACCAGGCCATCGGCTTCGTTCGAGATAACTATGGTCGTGAGCTGCAGGTCGGCGAGGTGCGTGTGCAGCCGTTCAAGCTGCAACTCGAGGTGCGCGACCTGGCGCTGCCCGACACCGATGCACGGACGATGCTCGGCTTCGCGCGCCTTTTCGTCGATTTCGAGCTGTCCTCACTGTGGGAGCGGGCGTTCGTGTTCAAGGACGTCACGCTCGAGGCTCCCGTTGCGCGCGCTGTCGTGCGCCCGGATGGCTCGCTGAACCTCGGCGAGCTCGCCTTGCCCGAGGATCCCGAGGACCAGGACGCGCCGCTGCCGAGCATCTGGATCCACTCGCTCGCCGTCGAGCGCGGCGCGGTGACGTTCATCGACGCTGCGCGCACGACGCCGTTCGAGCGCACGTTCGAATCAGTGGGCTTCGGGCTGCAGGACTTCCGCACCACGCCGGAGGGCGGCGACTTTCGTTTCACGGCGCGCAGCCAGGCCGACGAGACCTTCGATTGGCAGGGCCGCTTTGCACTCGAGCCACGGATCGCCTCGCAGGGCGAGTTCCGGATCGCCGGTCTGCGCGCGCCCGGGGTCGCGGAGTTCCTCGGCGACACGCTGCCCTTCCAGATCACCGACGGATCGATCGACCTCGGCGGCGCGTACCAGGTCTCGCTCGGCGAACAACTGGAGCTGGGCCTGCAGTTGCCGAAGATCGAACTGGCGGAACTCGGCCTGCGTGCGCGCGGCGTCGATGCGGACTGGGTCAGGATTCCGTCCCTGTCGCTGTCCGACACCACCGTGGCGATGCCGGCTCAATCGGTCACGCTCGGCAAGGTCGCGATCGCAGGTTTGCGGGCGCAGGCGTGGATCTCGCCTGACGGCTCCGTCAACCTGCAGCAACTCTTTGCGACGGCGGCGTCTGCTGCCGAACCGGCGCCACCCACGGCCACGGACGCAGCGACGGGGGATCGCCCGTGGACCGTCGCAGTGGGCAGCGTCGAACTGACGGACGCGTCGATCGATTTCGAGGACCGCATGGCGGAGCCCGCGAAGAAGTTCACGCTCGCACCCGTGAGCCTGCGCGTGGACAACGCGAGTCTCGACCTGGCGCGCCCGCTGCCCGTCACGCTCGATGCTCTGATCAATGGTCATGCCCGCTTCGAGGCCGCCGGGACGCTGACTCCCGAGCCGCTCGCAGCCGACCTGGACATCAAGCTCGCCAAGGCGCGCATGCAGATCCTGCAGCCGTACGTGCTGCCGGTCGCGGACTTGACGATCAAGGACGGCGAGCTCGGCGTCACGGGCAAGGTGCGGCTCGATCCGCCCGGCGGCCAGCGCCCGGAACTGTCGTTCGACGGCGACGTGACGGTCGACGGGTTTCGCTCTGCCGACAACTCGCTCAACGAGGATTTCGTCAATTTCGAACGGCTGCACCTGCAGACGCTGTCCTACACGATGGGGCCCGACGCGCTCAGCATCGACCGCGTGCTGCTGCGACAGCCCTATGCGCGGGTGATCATCAGCCAGCAACAGATCATCAATATCGCCGCGGTGCTCGATCCGCAGGGGACCGCGGCCGCACTCGCCGAACGACGGGCAGCGGCTGCCGCTGATGCCGCGCGCACCCCGGCCGAACGCCGCGCGATCGAGCGCGAGCAGAAGGCGGCCGACAAGGCTGCGGCCCGCGTCCGCAAGTCCGGAAAGGCGCCGGCTGCGCCGCCACCGACCGAGCCGGTTGCCGAGACGCTGCCCATTCGCATTCGCGAGGTGCGAATCGAGCGCGGCCGGCTGAACTTCTCGGACTTTTTCATCGAGCCGGACTTCGCGGCCAACGTGCAGGACCTGTCGGGCACGATCACGGGTCTATCCTCGGCGCCGGACTCGAAGGCTGCCGTCTCGCTCGCGGGCAAGCTCGAGGAGTTCTCGCCGGTCTCGATCGAAGGCGACATCCAGCCGTTCGACTTCGGCCGTCACACCGACCTCGGCCTGCGCTTCGAGAACATCTCGCTGCCCATCTTCAATCCTTACTCGGGACCCGTCGCCGGCTACAACATCGCCAAGGGCAAGCTCACCACGGTGCTGCATTACCGGATCGAGAATCGCCAGCTTGACGCCCAGCACAACATCCGCATCGACCAGCTCGAGTGGGGCGAAGCGACCGAGTCCCAGGCTGAGGCGACGCTACCGGTCAAGTTCGCGACGTCGCTGCTCAAGGACCGCAACGGTGTCATCGACCTCGACGTCCCCGTGGGCGGCACGCTGGACGATCCGACGTTCCGGATCGGTCCGATCGTCTGGCAGGTCATCAAGAACATCATCGTCAAGGCCGTCACGGCACCATTCGCGCTGCTCGGCTCGCTGTTCGAAGGCGCCGAGGAAGCGCAGTTCGTGGACTTCGCGCCCGGCGAGGCAATTCTCGACCCGACGACGGCCGGACGCCTCGCCGCGCTCGCGAAGAGCCTCGCCGAAAAACCACAGCTGAAGCTCGACGTGCCGATCGGCGTCGTCGCGGAACTCGACCGGCCGGCGCTGGCCGAGCATGCGTTCCAGGCTGCCGTCGGAACGACACCGGCGTTCGAGACACTCGAGCCGAAGCAGCGGATCGAAGTCCTTTCCGCACTGGTCCGCAAGCAGACTGGCGCCGAGCCGGCGATCCCGGAACCGCCCCCGCCGCCAGAGGGGACCTCCCGCGCCGAAGCGAAGGCGCTCCGCCAGAATGCGGTGATCGAGTCCCTGACCGCCGCCGCACGCGCCGGCGTTGTCGTGCCCGACGCCGAACTGGCGCGCCTCGCCGAGGAGCGGGCCGCAGCGATCGAGCGCGCGCTGCTTGCCGAGGGCGTACTCGAGCCGACCCGCGTGTTCAAGGTTCGCGAAGGCAAGGTCGGGACGGAAGCGGGCCGGATCCGGTTCGAGCTCGGCCTGCAGTAGCGGAGCCGGGGCTCCGCGATTCCGCATTCGGTCAATATTTCGAGATGTTTGGAACCATGGAATCCTAGATGGCCGTCGCGGCGCTCGGCGTACTGGCGCAAAAATCGCGGCTCGACGTGTTCCGGTTGCTCGTCAAGCGCGGCCCGGCGGGGTACACGCCGACCGAGCTTGCCGACAAGCTCGGCCGCGCCGACGCTGTCGTCCCACCTCAAGGGGCTGCAGCAGGCCGGGTTGCTCGACCTGCGCCGCGAAGGACGCTTTCTGAATTACACCGCCAACATCACCCGGATGAACGCGCTCGTCGGCTACCTGACCGAGCATTGCTGCAGCCTTGCGGACGCCGCGCGCTGCTGTTGACCCTCGTGTTGCTGTTCGGCTTCCCGGGCGAGCAGATCCTGCGCCAGCCGCTGGTGATGGCGCACTGCGTGGCTGGCCCTTCGGCCCTGATCGGCGCGAGCAATTTTTTCGAACTCGCGGTGGGCGCGGCGATCAGCCTGTTAGGATTCGAATCGGGCGCGGCCCTCGCCACGGTCGTCAGCGTGCTGATCGAAGTGCCGGTCATGCTCTCGGTCGTGAAGATCGTCAACGGCACCCGCGGCTGGTACGAGCGGGGGGGGGCTCGCGTCGGCACCTGAAGCGCCTCACCTGGTTCCGGGCTCAGCTTGCCCTGACCTCAATCCTGCCGATCGCGCCGCGGCAGGCGCATCCGCGCCGAGTATTTGAGCGGCATCAGTGCGCCGACCAGGATCAGGACCACGAGCGCGATCAGGCCCGCGAGCTTCAGCATCGGCGAGGATCCATCACTGGGCGCCCGAGTTGGCGAGCAGCCATGCAACCAGGCTGGCGCGATCGGCCGCGTTGACGATGCCCGGGAAGGCCATGCCGTTGCCCTGCACCATCGCGCCCGGCTGCCGGAGCCAGGCATCCATGGTCTCGGGCGTCCAGACGATCTCCGACTTGACCATCGCGTCGGTGTACTTGAAGCCCGCTGCCGTGCCCGCCTTGCGGCCGAAGATCCCGTACAGGTTCGGGCCCACCTTATGTGGCAGTCCGGCCTCGACGTCGTGGCAGGCCCTGCACTGCAGGTAAAGCATCTGGCCACGCTTGAGGTTGGCGCCGGCCAGCCGCTGCTCCAGGTCGGAGGCCGCGGCAGCCGAGACTGCGACGATGCAGGAAACCGTGAGGACGGCCTGACGCAATACCGCCATGCTCAGGTTCTCTCCCTCATCAAGCCCTCCTGGGACGTGCTCGCCACCAGGCGGCCCTGCCGGTCGAAGATGCGCCCGAACGCCAGTCCGCGCGAACCCGAACTGCTCGGGCTCACGAGCGCGTAGAGCAACCACTCGTCCACCCGCACGGGACGGTGGAACCACATGCCGTGGTCGATGCTGGCCAACGTCACGTCGCCGGAACGGTACGAGAGCCCGTGCGGCAGCGTCGCCGTCTCGAGCAGGTGGTAATCGGACATGTACGCGAGCAGGCAGCGCTGCAGGATCGGATCATCGGGGCACCGGTCGATCAGCCGGAACCAGAGGTGTCGCACCCCGGGCCGCGGACCACCCGCTTCGATCGGCTCCACCGAGCGGTACTCCCATGGGCGCTCGAGCGACCAGAAGCGTCGCCGATCGGCCGCCATGCCGTCGAGGTGCTTGCGGACCTCGGTCGTCATGTCCGGCAGTTGCTCGGGCGGCGTGACTTCGGGCGCGCAGACCTGGTGGTCGGGGCCCTCCTCGTCGATCTGGAACGAGGCCGACATGTGGAAAATCTGCTGGCCGTGTTGGATGGCGACGACGCGACGGTTCGTGAAGCTCGCGCCGTCGCGACTGCGGTCCACTTCGTAGATGATCGGCGCGGTGAAGTCGCCGCGGCGCAGGAAATAGGCGTGCAGGGAGTGTACGAGCCGCCCATCGACCGTGGCACTCGCCGCCTGCAGCGCCTGGCCGAGGACCTGTCCGCCGAACACCTGCGGGCTGCCGATGTCGCGGCTCTCGCCGCGGAACAGGTTCTGCTCGAGCCGTTCGAGCTCGAGCAGGCGGATCAGGTCCGCAAGCAGCTTGTTCATGCCAGCCGTCGATCCGATCAGGCGTTGACGCCGAGCCGCTTCTGCATGATCGGGCTCGTGGTCGTGTACTGCAGGTGAACCTTCTTCGCCGGGTTCAGGTGCTCGGCGATCGCAAAGGCCGCGAGCGCAGCCTCGTGGAAACCGCTCAGGATCAGCTTCTTCTTGCCCGGATAAGTGTTGATGTCGCCGATCGCGAAGATGCCCGGCACGCTGGTCTGGAACTTCGCGGTGTCGACCTTGATGGCCTTCTTCTCGAGCTCGAAGCCCCAGTCGGCAATCGGGCCGAGCTTCGGGTGCAGGCCGAAGAAGGCGAGCACGTGGTCGGCCTCGAGATCGGCCATCGAGCCGTCGCTGCGTTTGACCGTCACGCCCGTGAGCCGGCCGTCCGCGACGCGAATGCCCGCCGCGATTCCCTCGACGTAAATCATGCGGCCTTCGGCCACCAGTTCCTTCATGCGCGCGACCGAGGCCGGCGCGGCCCGGAACTCGGGCCGGCGATGCACGTGCACGATACTCGTCGCCTTACCGGTCAGGTCGATCACCCAGTCGAGCGCAGAGTCGCCGCCGCCGAAGATCACCAGCCGCTGGCCGTGGAAGTCGGACGCGCTGCGCACCCGGTAGTGGATCTGCCGATCCTCGAAGGCGTCGGCGCCCTCGACACCGAGCCGCCGCGGTTGGAACGACCCGAGGCCCGCGGCAATCACGACCGCCTTGGCGACGAAGCGCGTCCCGGCGGCCGTGGCCAGGTCGAAGTGGCCATCTTTACGCACCTGCAGCTCGACGACCTCCTCGCCGAGGTGGAACTGCGGATCGAACGGCTTGATCTGCTCCAGCAGGCGGTCCACGAGTTCCTGCGCACCGCAGACCGGCAGCGCCGGGATGTCGTAGATCGGCTTGTCCGGATAGAGCTCGGCGCACTGCCCGCCAGGGTGCTTCAGGGTGTCCACGATGTGGCACTTGATGCCGAGCAACCCCAGCTCGAAGGCCTGGAACAGCCCCGCCGGGCCGGCCCCGATGATCACGGCGTCGGCGTCGGTCGCCCCACCCGTCGCCCCAGCCGCCCCTGCCGTATCGATGTCTGCCACAGCATTCTCCGAAGTGCCGTCGATTAGAGCCGCGAATTCTAACGGATCCACCGCCACGCCCTTCCCTATCCGCTATCCGCTATCCGCTATCCGCTTTCCCCGGCCCGGCATCCGCACTATCCTTCGGCAAGTACCCATTGCCGCGACCGGCCGGATTCCCATCCTTGACGCACGTCAAGGCAGGCCCGCCGGCCCGGGTCCAGGCTGCTATTGTCTCTCGAGCCAGGGAAGCCGATGAATTCGCACCAGATCCGGTTTGACGCCGACCTCATCCGACGCTACGACCGGGCCGGACCGCGCTACACGTCGTATCCGACGGCCGTGCAGTTCACCGACAGGTTCGGGCTGAACGAGTACCGGGCCGCCGCGATGGCGAGCAACCAGGACCCGATTCCGCGGCCGCTGTCGCTGTACGTTCACATCCCGTTCTGCTCGAGCCCCTGCTTCTACTGCGGCTGCACCAAGGTCATCACGCGCAACCACGAGAAGGCGGAGGCGTACCTCTATCGCCTGCACCGCGAGATCGAGCTGCAGAGCCAGCTCTACGACCGCGATCGCGAGGTCGAGCAATTGCACTTCGGCGGCGGCACGCCCACGTTCCTGACCTCGCTCGAGATCGACCGGCTGATCGAGAAGCTCGGCAGCCACTTCAAGCTCTCGCGCGATCCGAATCGCGAATACTCGATCGAGCTCGACCCTCGCACCATCACCCGCGACACGCTGCGGGACCTCGCCACGGTCGGATTCAACCGTTGCAGCCTCGGCATCCAGGACTTCGATCCGCTGGTGCAGGAAGCCGTCAACCGGATCCAGTCGGTCCCCGACACGCTGCGCCTGATCCGCGAGGCGCGCGAGTTCGGCTTCAACTCGGTCAGCGTCGACCTGATCTACGGCCTGCCGAAGCAGAACCTCGAAGGTTTCGCGAAGACGATCGACACCGTGCTCTCCGCGAAGCCGGACCGCTTCGCGGTCTACGCCTACGCGCACCTGCCGCAGATGTTCAAGGCGCAGCGGCAGCTCAATGCAGCCGACCTGCCCACGCCCGAGACGCGGCTGGCACTGCTCGGACTCACGATCGAGAAGTTGATCGCCGCGGGCTACATCTACATCGGCATGGACCACTTCGCGCTGCCGCAGGACGAGCTCGTGATCGCGCAGGAAAACGGCACGCTGCACCGCAACTTCCAGGGTTACTCGACGCGGGGTTACTGCGACCTGATCGGCCTCGGCGTGAGCTCGATCGGCAAGGTCGGCGACCACTACATGCAGAACCTGAAGACGCTGCCCGAGTACTACGGCGCGCTCGATCGCGGCGAGCTGGCCGTGCACCGCGGCCTCTCGCTGACCCGCGACGACGTGATCCGCCGCGACGTGATCCAGCAGATCATGTGCTACGGGGTGCTCGACTACGACAGGACCAGCGAACGCTTTGGCATCGACTTCCGCAGCTACTTCGCGAGCGAGCTCCTCGCGCTCGAGCCAATGGTGGCCGACGGCCTCGCCGAATTCACGGACCCCGGGCTGCGCGTGCTGCCCGCCGGCCGGCTGCTGCTCCGGCATCTCGGCATGGCGTTCGATGCGTACCTGGCATCCGCGCAGGCTGCGCAGCAGAGGTTCTCGAAGGCAATCTAGCGCCCCCGGGCGCAGTTCGACGCAAGCGGTCGCCGCCCCCGCTATGCGTCGTACGGGCTCGCCGACTCGAATGGCCGCACGCGAACCAGCTCGATGCGTGGCCCGGCCATTTCCAGGACCTCGACCTCGAACTCCGGGAACCGCACGCGCTCGCCTTGCCTCGGCAGGCGACCCAGTCGCTCCTGCACGAGCCCGCCGACGCTGTTGACGTCCACGAGTGGTGTCGGTTTGCCGATCGCGTCCTCGAGACTCAGCAATGACAGGCTGCCCGCGCCGCTGACCGATCCATCACCCATCCGCTGCCACGACGGGGTCTTCTTCGCGAACTCGTCCTCGATCGGTCCGAACAGCGCCTCGATGACGTGCTCGAACGTCACGAAGCCGATCTCGGTCCCCAGCGCGTCAGTGACGATTCCGAAGTGCGGATCTCCAGTCCGAAAGGCCTTGAGGACTTTCAGCAGCGATGCGTTTTCGTCGAAGTACGGCATGCGGCGCAGATACGGCCGCAGATCCTGGATATCGTGCAGTCGTTGGTCCGCGGTAACGAGGTCCTTGATGTGCAGCAACCCCGTGAAGCGGCCGGACTCCGGATCCCGGACCGGGTAGCGCGTATAGCGCGTCGAGCGCACCTCGGCCAGGACCTCGCCGATCGAGCTGCCGGCCGACAACCAGACGAGTTCCGACAGCGGCCGCATCAGGTCGCCAATGGTCAGCTCGCCGAGCTCGAGACCGTGGACGAGGATCTGCGTCTCCACCGACCCGAGTTCGCCGTGCCGATGGCTGGCGCGCAACACGCTGCGCAACTCGTCGACCGAGTGCACCGCATCGCCCTCGGACGCCAGCTCGACGCCGAGGCGCCGCACGATCACGTTCGCGGCGCCGTTCAGAACGTAGATGAACGGATACATCACCCAATAGAAGATGTACAAGGGCAATGCCGTGTTCAGCGACACCGCCTCGGCGCGCCGGATTGCGACTGACTTGGGCGCGAGCTCACCGAGCACGATGTGCAGGAACGAAATGAAGGCGAATGCGACCGCGAACGCGATGCTGTGAACCAGCTTGGCATCGGTGACGCCGAAGTGCGTCAGCATGGGCTCGAGCAGCCGCGCGAACGCCGGCTCACCGATCCAGCCCAGGCCGAGCGACGCCAGCGTGATGCCGAGCTGGCAGGCGGACAGGTAGGCATCGAGATGGGTGCGAACGGTCCGCAGCACGCGGCCTCGCACGCCATGCGTCTTGCCCAACTCGTCCGCCTGCGTGCGGCGCAGCTTGACGATCGCGAATTCGGCTGCGACGAAGAAGCCGTTCAGGAAGACGAGCGCAAAGCCGAGCAGCGCGAGCGACAAGGTCTCGAACGACATAGATGTCGGATAGTCTACCTGCTCTGGCGTCGCGGGCCGTCGGTCAAGGTATCGGAGTGCGGGGCCGGGCGACGCGTCAGTGCAGGCCGAGCAATGCGGGCAGGCCCTCCAGCGCCAGCGCCTTGACGGCAATTGCGGCTCCACCCAGTACGACCAGGCTGAAGCCGAGCGCACCGAGGCCGACGAGCACCAGGACCCCGTCCCTCTCCATCAACGCCAGCGCGAAGGCGCACAGCGCCAGGGCCGGCAGCAGGTTGCCGAACGGAATGGGCAGAAAGACCAGGGCTGCCGCAACCAGGCAGCAGAGGCCAATGCCGCGTTCCACCCAGGTCGATGTCAGGAACAGCAATCGCGGCTTGAGCAGTCTCTCCAGCCTTTGCAACCGGGGTTGAATCGACTCCACGATTCGCGAAAAGGCACGGCGCTCCAGGGAGCGCGCGCTGACCGCACGGGGAAGCCAGGGACGCCGCGATCCGATCGAGAGTTGCACCGACAGCAGCACCAGAGGCAGTCCCAGCAGCGTAGAAACGCCGGGAATGACTCCGACCACCGCAGATGGAATGGCGAAAACCAGGATCAGGGCGCCGAAAGTCCGGTCCCCGACGGCCTCCAGAAGGCTGCCGAATACAATGCGTTCGGAATTACCCTCATGCGCAAGGCGATCCAGCAGTGCGGATAGGCGCTCGCGACTGTGACTGGCGCGACGCGCCAGGAATCGTCCGGGTAAGTACATCAGGTCGAGCGTGCGCCGCGTCGTTTCAACGACTCTCGCTGTCTTCGGTCGCCTTCCTTGCTTTACGCAGCGTCGCCGCCGGAGCGCCCGCGAGACTGCTGGTGCCGGGGCGTGCCGGCTCGGCGCGTGGCGGAATCATCAGCGACAGGACCATCGTGGCCACCAGGATGGTGGCCGTCGCGCCCAGCGACCACGCGACCGGGATCTTGAAGACGTCGATCAGCAGCATCTTGGTGCCGATGAAGCCGAGGATCAACGCGAGACCGTACGACAGCAGGTGGAACTTCTCGTGCATGTTGGCCAGCAGGAAATACATCGCACGGAGACCAAGGATCGCGAACACGTTCGAGGTCAACACGATGAAGGGATCGAGCGTGATCGCAAAGATGGCCGGGATCGAGTCGACCGCGAAGATCACGTCGACGATGCCGATCATCATGATCACGACCAGCAGCGGCGTCGCCATCCGGACGCCGTTGCGCACGGTGAAAAACTTCTCGCCGTCGTAGGTGGGCGAAATCCTCATCTTTCGATTGATCCACTTCAGGACCGGGTTGCGCCCGAGGTCCGGCTCCTGGCCTGCTGCCCACCACATCTTGATGCCGGTCAGAACGAGAAACGCTCCGAAAACGTACAGCAGCCAGTGGAAATGCTGCAGCAGCCAGGCGCCGACCAGGATCAGGATCGCGCGCAGTACGATCGCCCCGAGGATGCCGATCACCAGCACGCGCTTCTGGTACTCGGCCGGCACGGCGAAGTACGTGAATACCATCAGGAAGACGAAGATATTGTCGACGGCCAGGGCCTTCTCGATGAGGTAGCCGGTCACGAACTCGAGCGCCTTCGTATTGGCGATCTCAGGCCCTGCCGTGCCGCGCAAGTACCACCAAAGCCAGCCGACGAAGACGAACGAGACGAACACCCACACCAATGACCAGATCGCCGCCTCGCGCATGCCCACGCGATGCGCACCCTGGCTGCGCATCGCAAAAATGTCGACTGCCAAGGCAGCGACGACGAACGCGAAAAAGGTTCCCCAGATCAGCGGTGTGCCAATATTCATCTAATTCAACTCCAACCGTGGCACGAGTGCGCGCCGGCGCGAGCTATACCGGAACAGACAACAACCAACGGCTCATGGACGGCGAACGGCATTGCACGATTCTTGAGAATCAGATGCTTCGTTCGCAGCGATAGTTCAGATTCGAAGCCAGCGGGATACGCACGATTCGGCGATCACTTGCGCCAGAGTGTCGGTGTGAAAAGCACCAGGACGCTGAAGATCTCCAACCGACCCACCAGCATGGCAAGCGAGCAGATCCAGGTCTGGAAATCCGTCAGGCCCTGGAAGTTCCCGGCCGGGCCGACTAGTCCCAGCCCCGGGCCCGCATTGTTGATGCATGCAATGATCGCCGAGAACGCGGTCAGGAAGTCGAGGCCGCTGAGCAGCAGCGCGAAAGTGAGCACGACGACGGTGCCGAAGTAAAGCACCACGAAGGCCAGCACCGCGAACACGATCCGGTTCTGCACGACCTGGCCACCGACGCGCACCGGAGCCACCGCTTGCGGGTGCACGAGCAGCTGCAGCTCGCGTCCCGCCTGCTGGAACAGCACGAGCGTTCGAAACATCTTGATGCCGCCGCCGGTCGAGCCGGTGTTCGCGCAATAACAGGACAGCATCAGGATCCACATCGGCGCGAACATCGGCCAGGCGGCGTAGTCCTGGCTGACGAAGCCGCAGTCGGTCGCGATCGACACCAGATTGAACGCGACGTGCCGCAGCGCCGTCCAGAGACTCGGGTAGACGCCTTCGAACCAGATCAACAGTGCCAAGCCCGCGGTGCTCAGCCCGATGATCAACAACATCGACCGGGCCTCGACGTCGCCCAGGTAGGTGCGCAGGCTCTTCTGCTGCCAGGCGATGAAATGGCGGCTGAAATTCATGGCCGCGATCAACATGAAGACGATCAGCACGGCCTCGATGGCCGGCGAGTCAAAGTGGCCGACACTGGCGTCATAGGTGGAAAACCCGCCGAGCGACAGCGCGGCGAACGCGTGGCATATCGCGTCGAACCAGTTCATTCCGGTCAGCCTGAGCGAGGCAATGCAGGCGGCCGTGATCATGAAGTAGATGAACCAGAGCGCCCGGGCCGTCTGCGTGATGCGCGGCGTGAGCTTCTCGTCCTTCATCGGGCCGGGCGTCTCGGCCTTGTACACCTGCATGCCGCCAACGCCCAGCAGCGGCAGGATCGCGACCACCAGCACGATGATGCCCATCCCGCCATACCAGTTGAGCGCGTGACGCCAGAGGTTGATCGAGGCTGGCAGATAGTCCAACCCGACCAGGACCGTGGCGCCCGTCGTGCTGAGACCGGACATCGTCTCGAAGAAAGCGTCGGTGAACGTGAGACCTGGGATGGCGATCAACAGCGGGATGGTCGCAATGGCCGACATCAACATCCAGCCGAACGTCACGAGGACGAAGCCGTCCCGCGAGCGCAGCTCGCGCTTGTGACGCCGCGTTGCCGCCCAGAGCAGCGCCCCGGCAGCGAAGCAGGCGACCGCTGCCACGATGAAATCGACGAAATGACCATCGGCGTAAATCAGCGCCGTCGCGATCGGCAGCGAGTACGTGACGCTGAACATCATCAGCATCGATCCGAGGACATGAATGACCGGCAGCATGGCCAGCGAATGGAACGGCCGGATGGGGGTCTGTTATTGGTTTATCGGCCTCGAGCGGTGATTCTACTCCGACGGACGCAGCATTCCAATCGAACGGAATCGCCACTGCGAAGATCGTCAGCCGTGAGTCAACCGGTACTGGACGATATAGACCAGCGCCCCGGCCAGGTAGCCGATCAGCGCCAGGCCGCCGATGCGGCGCGCGTACCAGAAGAAGTGAATTTTCTCGAGCCCCATCGCAGCGACGCCGGCCGCGGAGCCGATGATCAGGATCGAGCCGCCCGTCCCGGCGCAATACGCCAGGAAATGCCAGAGGAAGCTGTCCTGCGGGTGCTGCACTAGGCTGAACATGCCCATCGAAGCCGCGACCAGCGGCACGTTGTCCACGACGGCGCTGATCAGGCCGATGATGATCACGATCACGTCGAGCCGGCCGATGGTCTCGCCGAACCAACCGGCCAGGGCGCTGAGGATATGGGTGTGCTCGAGCGTCGCCACCGCCAGCAGGATCCCGATGAAGAAGATCACCGAGCTCATATCGATCCGCATCAGGGCGTGCACCAGCGTCAGCCGCTCCTTGTCTTGCTCCGTCTTGCCGCGATGGAGGATCTCGCCCACCAGCCAGAGGATGCCCAGGCCGAACAGCATGCCCATGAACGGCGGCAGGTGCGTCACGGTCTTGAAGACCGGCACCGCGACCAGGCAGCCGATCCCGAGGACGAACATCAGGTTCCGGTCGAACTCGGACGCCGCGCGATGAGCCTGCTGCCCCGTTGATGGGGGCGGCGCCACCACCCTGCCCCGCAGCATGTAGCTGGTGGCCAGCAGCGGCACCAGCAGGTTGATCAACGCGGCGAGAAACACTCCCTCCATGATTGCCAGGGTCGTGATCTGCCCACCGATCCACAGCATCTCGTCGTCCTGACGTCGCCGATCGGCGACCAGGCGCCGCCAGCATTGGCGGCAACGACGATCATGCCGGCAAAGAACAGGCGATCCTCGTGGTTGTCGATCAATTTCTTCGTCAAGGAGATCATCACGATGGTGGTCGTCAGGTTGTCGAGCACCGCGCTCAGGAAGAACGTGACGAAGCCAATGAGCCACATCAGCGCGGGCTGGCTGTTGGTGCGGATTCTCGACGTGATGACCTCGAAGCCGTTGTGGGCGTCGACCACCTCGACGATCGTCATCGCCCCCATCAGGAAAAATACGACTTGCGCCGTCGAAGCCAGGGACTCCGTGAGGTCCGCGCCGACCTGGTCGTGGTTACCGCTCATCATCGCGTAGACGGTCCAGAGCAATCCGGCGGCGATCAGCGCCGACGCGGTCTTGTTGACGCCGATCGAGTGCTCCAGCGCGATGGCCGCGTAGGCAACCACGAAAATGACGACCAGCAGCGTGAGCATCGGGCGATTCCGGTAGGGGCAGAGAGGTGCGGGCGGGCCGGCGGAAGTGTAGACGACTCGTCGCGCGAGGCTCGCTTCGAGACGGCCACCTCCCAGGTTCCCTCCCCCGCTTGACCTCGGTCAAGGCACGGCACTCCGCTGCGCCGCAACATGCCGCTCATGCCGCGGTCCCACCGCGGGTTGTCATCGGAGACCAAAGTGAACAATACGAGCCGACTCTGGAAGGTACTGGGAGCCATGCTGGTGGTTTCCTTCGCCATCCTCCTCTTCATGGGACGCGAGATTTACCTCTCCGCACCACCCATCCCGACCGAGGTGAAGACCGCCTCGGGAACGACGATTTACACCAAGGAAGACATCCAGACCGGCCGCAAGGTCTGGCAAACGATCGGTGGACAGCAGGTCGGCTCGATCTGGGGCCACGGCGGCTACGTGGCGCCGGACTGGTCGGCCGACTGGTTGCACCGCGAAGCGGTCGCGCTGCTCGACCTCTGGGCGGTTCGCGAGACCGGCCGCGCCTACGACGATCTCGATCCGCCGCAGCAGGCCGGCTTGCGCGCCAAGCTGCAGGCCGAAGTCCGGACCAACACCTACGACCCGGCGACGGGCGTCGTCACGATCTCCGATGATCGCGCCGCGGCGATTGCCGTCGTGGCAGACCACTACGTGAAGCTGTTCGGCAACGACCCGGCGCTGCAGACGCTGCGTTCGCAGTACGCGATCCAGGAAAACCCGATCCCGGATGCCGATCGCCGCGCCGCGATGACCGCGTTCTTCTTCTGGACGGCGTGGTCGACCGTGACCAACCGCCCCGGCGAGGAAGTCACCTACACCAGCAACTGGCCCTCGGAGCCGCTGGTCGCGAACACACCGACGACGCCGACCTTCCTGTGGACGTTCGTCAGCATCCTGTTCCTGCTCGCGGGCGTCGGCGCACTCGCCTGGCACTACGCGACGAGCCACGGTCGCGAGCCGCCGCCGGTGGTGCCGGACAGCGATCCGCTGCGCAGCCTCAAGCCCACGCCTTCGATGAAGGCTACGGCGAAATACTTCTGGGTCGTGACGGCGCTGATCGTCGTGCAGGTCATCCTGGGCGGCATCACGGCGCACTATGCAGTCGAGGGCCAGGCCTTCTACGGCTTCCCGCTCGCGGACTACCTGCCCTACGCAGTGACGCGCAGCTGGCACCTGCAACTCGCAGTGCTGTGGATCGCGACCGCGTGGCTCGCCACCGGCCTCTACATCGCGCCGGCGATCTCGGGACATGAACCGAAGTTCCAGCGCCTCGGCGTCAACTTCCTGTTCACCTGCCTGCTGGTGATCGTCGTCGGCGCGCTCGGCGGCCAGTGGCTCGCCGTGATGCAGAAGATGGGCCTCGAGATCAACTTCTGGTTCGGCCACCAGGGTTACGAGTACACCGACATCGGCCGGTTCTGGCAGATCTTCCTGTTCATCGGCCTAATGCTGTGGCTGCTGCTGGTGGGCCGCGGTCTGTGGCCGGCGCTCAAGGCGCGCGACGACAGCCGCTCGATCACGATGCTGCTGTTCATGTCCACGGTCGCGATCGGGCTCTTCTACGGCGCGGGCCTGATGTGGGGCCACGAGACGCACCTGTCGATGGTCGAATACTGGCGCTGGTGGGTCGTGCACCTGTGGGTCGAGGGCTTCTTCGAGGTCTTTGCCACCGCGGTGATCGCGTTCCTGTTCACCAAGCTCGGGCTCGTGCGCACCAGCACGGCGACCACCGCCGTATTGTTCGCGACGATCGTGTTCCTGACGGGCGGCGTGCTCGGCACGTTCCACCACCTGTACTGGACCGGCACGCCGACCGCAGTGCTGGCGCTCGGCGCGTCGTTCTCGGCCCTCGAGGTCGTGCCGCTGGTGTTCATCGGCTACGAGGCCTACGAGAACTACAAGCACAGCCGCGCGAAGCCATGGGTGGCCGCCTACAAGTGGCCGATCCTGTTCTTCGTCTCGGTCGCGTTCTGGAACCTCGTCGGCGCCGGGCTGTTCGGCTTCCTGATCAACCCGCCGCTCGCGCTCTACTACATGCAGGGCCTCAACACGACGCCGCTGCACGGTCACACCGCGCTGTTCGGCGTGTACGGCATGCTCGGCATCGGCCTGATGCTGTTCTGCCTGCGCGGCCTCGGTCGCACGGCCGTGTGGGACGAGAAGCTGCTGAAGGGCGCGTTCTGGACGCTGAACATCGGGCTCGCGGCGATGGCGTTGTTCTCACTGCTGCCGTATGGCCTGATCCAGGTGCACGCGGCCGTCACGCACGGCTTCTGGTACGCGCGCTCAGCCGAACTGCTGCAGCAACCGTTGATGCAGACGCTGGTCTGGATGCGGATGCCCGGCGACGTGATCTTCAGCATCGGCGTCGGTATGCTGGCCCTGTTCGTCGCGAAGCTGTACATCGGCAAGGCCAAGCAGGAACCCGTTCCAGCTGGCACGGCCGTTGAATCCGCAGCCGGTCGCTGAGAACCGGTGATCGAAACGGCGGGCGCCTGCGGGCGCCCGCTGTCTTTTTCAGGTGAGGCCGCCGCAATGAATTCCGACCGCAAAACGGCCAACCGCTGGAGCGTGCTCACCGCCGCACCCCACCGACTGGCCTTCCTATGCGGGTTCGCGAGCCTGTTGCTCGCCAGTGCCTGGTGGGCCTGTCACCTGCTGGCGCGCTTCGGCCTGGCGCCCACCGCAGCGCTCGACATGCCGCTGGCGCCGATCTGGGCGCACTCGTTCCTGATGCTGTTCACGGTCTTTCCGACCTTCTTCCTCGGCTTCCTGTACACGACCTATCCGCGGTGGATGAACGGTCCGCTCGTCTCGCGGCGCGCATATGTCGCCACGCCGCTGCTGCTGGCCGGCGCGACGCTGGCGTGGCTCGTAGGCGTGCGCGGCGGTCTCGCCTGGCAACTCTCCGCCGTGGCGCTTGCACTGGCCGGCCTCGTCGTGGCGCTGGTCGCCCTGTTGCGGGTACTAGTCGACGCACAGCAGGTCGTCTCGCACGCGATCGTCACCAGCGCCGCGTTCGCAATCGGCGTCGTATCGCTGGCCGGATTCGGCTACGGTCTCTGGGGCGCGAATGAGTTCGCGCTGCACTTCGCGGTGCGAGCCGCGCTGTGGGGCTTCCTCCTGCCGGTGTTCTTCGCGGTCTGCCACCGCATGGTGCCGTTCTTCTCGCAGAACGTCGTCCCCGGATACGTGGCATGGCGGCCCACTTGGGTGCTGGTCGCCGTCGTCGGGCTGGCGTGGCTCAGGCTGCTGCTCGGGACCGCCGGCGTGCTCGACGCGCTCGCCGTGGTGGATGCGGCGCTGTTCCTGCTGACCGCCGCCTGCGCGGTGCGCTGGACGTCGTTTGGCGCGCGCGGCAACCCGCTGCTCTGGACACTTTACGCCGGCTTCGTCTGGCTGCCGATCGCGATGCTGCTGCAGACGATCCGCGACGCGAGCTTCACGCTGAGCGGCGAATGGGCGCTCGGCCGCGCGCCGATACACGCGCTCGGCATCGGCTTCTTCGGCGGCATGCTGGTCGCGATGGTCACGCGCGTCACGATGGGCCATTCGGGGCGGGCGCTGAAAATGGACCGCGTGACGCTCGGCTGCTTCTTCGGCATTCAAGCCGCTGCCGTGGCGCGCGTCGGCAGCGAGATCGCGACGGCACCCGCCGCGACGCAGTGGCTGCTGCTCGGTAGCGTGGCGGCGTGGCTCGTGGCTTTCGGGGCCTGGGCCGCTCGCAACGGGCCGATCTATCTCGCCCCTCGCAGCGATGGCAAGTCGGGATGACTGAGTATTACCTGCTGCTGCGCCACGCGCACATCGGCTGCGCGATCCTGACGATCGCGCTGTTCGTGCTGCGCGGCGGCCTGATGCTCGCCGAGTCGCCCTGGCAAAGAAACATCGTGTTGCGCTACCTGCCGCACGTCGTCGACACCGTGCTGCTGACCACTGCGCTGATGCTGACCACCGTGATCCATCAGTACCCGTTCTCGACCGGTTGGGTCACGACGAAAGTAGTGCTGCTGGTCGTCTACATCGTGCTCGGCAGCATCGCGTTGAAGCGCGGCCGCACGAAACGGATCCGCACGGCGGCACTGGTGGCGGCGCTGCTCACGATCGGGTTCCTGGTCACCGTGGCACGGACCCACCACCCGCTCGGCGTGTTCGCCGGGGGCTGAGCACTTGCGTCCGGGCGTCACGCAAGGGCCAGCCCGAGCAATTACGCGCCGAGACGCCGCATCAGGTCCTGCAGGGTTCCGGCCAGCTGGTCCTCGTCGGGCACCTGGCCCTGGGGCGTCGCACGATCGATGATCTCGGGCAGCAACTGGGCGAGACCAGCCGTCGTATCGCGTTCGGAGAGCCCGGCCTGGCGGGCGATCGCGGCGAGTCCGTCGGCGCCGAAGACTCGCCCGAGGGCGTCCGGAGACAGCGGCTGGTTCTGTCCGGGGCTCACCCAGGACCGGGCCTGGTCGCCGAGACCGGCGCTCTCGAACTGCCGGAGCAGGCTGCCCAGCCCTCCGCCCGTACCTCCGCCTCCGCCGAGCACCTGACCGAGAATGTCGCCCAGGCCGCCGCCGCGCTGGCCGCCGCCCATCATCTGGCCAAGGATGTCACCCAGGCCGCCCGCAGGGCCCGCATCCCGGCCGCTGCTGGCGGACGCGCCTCGGTTTGCAAGCATCGACAGCACGATGGGCAACAGGGCAAGCAATGCAGCATTGCTGCCGCCTCCGCCACGTTGGGGTCGCTGGGTCGGAAGACCCCCACCCTGACCGGAGGTGGCACCGGCCAGAAGATCGTCGAGAATGCCCATGGGACTCTCCCTGAGGTTGGTAGCGGCAACTATTCCACGAACCGTTCGCGGCTGCTACGGTGGGTCGATGCAAAACGCCTCTGCCCAGTTCGCCGAGCTTCGCGGGCATCACCTGTTCGCCGGCCTTGCGCCGCCGCAGTTGCAGCGCCTGCTGGCCGCCAGCCACATCGACGAGTGCGAAGCCGGTCACCTGTTATTCGATCGAGGCCAGCCCGCGCAGAACTTCTTCGTCGTGCTCGATGGCCAGGTGAACCTGGTCCTGTACTCGAAGACCGGCGAGGAGAAGATCGTCGACATCATTGCCCCGGGCCAGAGCTTCGCCGAGGCGGTGATGTTCATGCAGGCGCCTGGCTACCCGGTCTCGGCGGTCGCGACCGTCCGGTCGAAAGTCGCCCGGTTCCCGAGCCGTGAGTACATGGCCATCCTGCGCGAGAGCCCGGAAACCTGCCTGCGCATGCTCGGCCACCTGAGCCAGCGCCTGCACATGCTGATCCGGGACATCGAGTACCTGACGCTCGAGAGCGCAACCCACCGCCTGGTGCGACTGATCGATGGACGGATTCCCGCCGGCGCGACAGGCCCGGTCGAGATCACCCTGCTCGAGTCGCGGCAGGAACTCGCTTCACTGCTGTCGATGAAACCCGAGACTCTTTCGAGAATATTACGCCATCTTGCTGATTCTGGTGCGATTTGTGTTCATGGGCGTGTGCTGCAGGTGCCGGACAGAAGGAAACTTCTCGAGATGCTCTAGGAGGTGCCGGTGTTACGGTTTCGGTTCACCGGATGTCACTGGCGACCCAGTGCCGTGCTCTCCTCCCTCGCGGCACAACAGTTCACTGAGACTCGATGCGGCACGCCCCAGCCGCGTCGCCACGGCTGATAGGGTTGCCACGCCCCTTGCGACTGCTCGACGTGCAACCTCGATTCGCGCCCGTACGAGGTGCGGATCGCGCCGGCGGGACGCGAGCAGCCCCACGTCAACGTGAAACTCGTCAGCCACGCGGCAGATCAACTCCTCCAGCGATTCGGGCTCCATTCTCCGTGGCTCCGTGATACCGGGTAGCCGCTCCGGAGGCGGACGGGTTGGCTTCCTCGGCTCTGCGACGCAGCGCACAACCCTGATCTCCTCGACGTCAGGCTCCTCCGCCATGAAACGGCGGTAGCCGTCAAGCGGTGCAGATGTCCGGCTGCCGAGCAGCGCGAACGTCATCTCCGTGTGCAACCACCAGGGTCGCCCGTGGCCGAGATACGCACGATGGCTGCTCCATGCATATTCGCCCGGATCGCCTGCGAGACCGGCCCGCACCGGATTGCGGTGGATGTAACGCACCAGCGCCAGCAGGTAGGCATCGGCTGCGACCAACTTCGCGCGGTAGCGCCGCTCGAACAGGTGACCAGTCGTCGGGACGCTGCGCTGCTTGCGGCGCGCGTAAGACGACGCAACAGCCTGCATGAGGCGTCCCAGCGGCGCCCTCCCCACCTGCACGGCCAGGTGAACGTGGTTCGGCATCCAGCAGTAGGCATGCAGTCGGGCCTCGTACCTCTCGAGATACCCAACAACGATCGCCTCGAACGCCTGGTAGTCGTCCGGACAATGAAATATCGCTTCGCGATGGTTTCCGCGCAGGATCGCGTGATAGAGGCCACCGGTAACGTGGATGCGTGGGCTGCGTGGCATCGGTTGGAACCCGAACAGTCGACAGACCAAGTGCAGATCGTCGTACGGCGTGAAGCGATCCGTCACCGACAGAATCGCGCCGTTTCAGCGACAAATGGCTGAGATCGGTGCCGGTGTTACGGTTTCGGCTTGCTTGCACCACAACCGAAACCGTAACACCGGCACCTCCCCCACCTCCCCAATTGACAGAGGTCAAGGCGCAATCGCAGCCCAGCGCCTAATGTCACCGCCAGTGTCGGTGACGGAGAAATCCGTCACCGGACCTTTCCAAACCACGGGAGCCATCCATGCAGTTCATTCCCAAGCTTCGCTCGCCGGCGGCGGTACCGCTCGCGGTCGCCGGGGCCCTAGCACTCGCCACGGCCGCCTGGGCCGCTGAGCCGTCCGCCAGCTCGAGCGCACCGCAGGTGCATCAGGCCGAAGTGGCCGGTGCAGCCGGCATTGCCGCGCAGGTGAAGGCCGGCGAGAGCGTCTACCAGACGGTCTGCCTCGCCTGCCACCAGGCCGACGGCAAGGGCCTGCCCGGCGCGTTCCCGCCGCTGGCCGGGTCCGATTACCTGCTGGGCGACAAGGATCGCGCCGTCGGCGTGGTCGTGCGCGGCCTGGAGGGCGAAGTCGTGGTGAACGGGGTCAAATACAACTCCGTGATGCCGGCCATGACGCAGCTGTCGGACCAGGAGATTGCCGACGCGCTCACCTACGCGATGAACTCCTGGGGCAACCAGGGAGGCGCCGTGGCCGTGGCGCAAGTCGCCGCAGTCCGGGCCAAGGCGGCTGCCGAACCCAAGACGGCCGCTTCGCCCACCCAGCATCCGACGACGACGGCCGAGCTCAAGTATCAGGGCGCGCCCTCGCCCGCCGGCGCCGCCGGCGTGAAGATCCTCGTGACGCCGGGCGCCCCGGACATGACCGAGCCCGAGTTCAAGCACGCGCAGGAGATTTACTTCCAGCGCTGCGCCGGCTGCCATGGCGTGCTGCGCAAGGGCGCCACGGGCAAGCCGCTCACGCCCGACATCACCCAGAAGAAGGGCACCGAGTACCTCAAGGTGTTCATCAACCAGGGGTCGCCCGCCGGCATGCCGAGCTGGGGCAAGTCCGGTGAGCTGTCACAGGAAGAAGTGGACATCATGGCCCGCTTCGTCCAGCACGAACCGCCGCAGCCCCCCGAGTTCGGCATGCCCGAGATCAAGGCGAGCTGGAACGTGATCGTTCCCGTGTCCCAGCGGCCGACCAAGCAGCAGAGCAAGTACAACCTCGACAACATCTTCGCGGTCACGCTGCGCGACTCGGGCGAGGTCGCCCTGATCGACGGCGACACCAAGGAGATCATCAACGTCATCCGCACGGGCTACGCGGTGCACATCTCGCGCCTGTCGCACTCGGGCCGTTACGTGTACACGATCGGCCGCGACGGCAAGATCGACCTGATCGACCTCTACTTCGACAAGCCGACCAAGGTGGCCGAAATCAAGGTCGGCCTCGAGGCGCGCTCCGTCGAGACCTCGAAGTACAAGGGCTACGAGGACAAGTACGCGATTGCCGGGGCGTACTGGCCGCCGCAGTACACGATCATGGACGGCCTGACGCTCGAACCGCTCAAGGTCGTCTCGACCCGCGGCATGACGGTGGACACGCAGGAGTTCCACCCCGAGCCGCGCGTGGCCGCGATCGTCGCCTCGCACGAGCATCCGGAGTTCATCGTCAACGTGAAGGAAACCGGGCAGATCCAGCTGGTCAACTACGAGGACATCAACAACCTCAAGACGACCACGATCGGCGCCGCGCGCTTCCTGCACGACGGTGGCTGGGACGCCACCAAGCGCTACTTCATCACGGCGGCCAACCAGTCGAACAAGATTGCGGTGGTCGATTCGAAGGAGCAGAAGCTCACGGCGCTCATCGACGTGGACAAGATCCCGCATCCGGGGCGTGGCGCGAACTTCGTCGACCCGAAGTACGGACCGGTCTGGGCGACCAGCGCGCTCGGCAACGAGAAGGTGACGCTGATCGGCACCGACCCCGAGAAGCACGCCGACCACGCCTGGAAGGTGGTGCGAGTGCTGAAGGGCCAGGGCGGCGGCTCACTGTTCGTCAAGACGCACCCGAAGTCGAAGAACCTCTACGTCGACACGACGCTCAATCCCGATCCCAAGATCAGCCAGAGCATCGCGGTGTTCGACATCAACGATCTCGAGGCCGGCTTCAAGGTGCTGCCGATCGCCGAATGGGCGAACCTCGGCGATGGCCCGAAGCGCGTCGTGCAGCCCGAGTTCAATGCCGGCGGCGACGAGGTCTGGTTCTCCGTGTGGAACGGCAAGGACCAGAGGTCGGCCATCGTCGTGGTGGACGACAAGACGCTCAAGCTGAAGAAAGTGATCGACGATGCTCGCATCGTGACGCCGACCGGCAAGTTCAACGTCCACAACACGGTGGGCGACGTGTACTGACGATCCTCCCTGCGTGAGCCCCGGATGGGGCGCACTTTCGGCCCCGCCTCGCGAGAGACGGGGCCTTTTTCTTGGGTGAGGCCGCCACGCTCCAGTAGTATCCTTTGTCCACCTTACCGACCGGAGCACGCGATGCCTCTCCGAACACCGGCCCTGGATCCGGGCTCCGTCGAGCCGCGCACGCATTCAGGCTACCCGGAACCGTTCCGCTCGCGGGTGTTGCCACGCGAGAAGCGCCCGCTCGGCGACACTCTGGGCCTGACGAAGGTCGGCGTGAATCTCACGACGCTGGCGCCAGGACGGGAGTCGTCGATGCGACACTGGCACTCGCACGAAGACGAGATGATCTACGTGCTAGAGGGTGAAGTGGTGCTGCGCACCGACGCCGGCGAGCAGACCCTCGTTGCCGGCACCTGCGCCGGCTTCAAGGCCGGATCAGGCGATGGCCACCAGTTCGTCAATCGCGGCAAGGTGCCCGCGGTCTATCTCGAGATCAGCAATCGCGACCCGGCGGACGCGGTCGTCTATCCGGACGTCGATCTGCTGTGGAATCCACCCGGGCAGCCGCACAAGTACACGCGGCGGGACGGGACGCCCTATTGAGGTTCAGAGCCGCCAGTGAAGCGTGATTGAGACGTTGCGTCCCGGGCGCGTGTAGTAAGGAATCAGCGGATCGCCGACGACGCGGCCACGCACGTCCGACCACTCGATGTACTCCGCGTCGGCGAGATTGAAGACGCCGGCGTTGATGCGTAGCCCGCGGCCGAAGTCGTAATGCGCGAGCAGGTCGAGAGTGACGTAGCCGCCGGTTTCGTACAGATCGGCGCGACTGTCGTCGACCTCGCTTTGCGGCGCGACGGCCGTCGTCACGAGCTCACTGCCCCAGCGACCCGCTGGCGCCTCGTAGCGCAACGACAGCACGGCGCTGGCCGGATCCACCGAATTGAGCGGTTCGTCGCTGACGCGGTCTTCGCCCCGAGTCCAGGCGGCGGCCAGCCGCGTGCTCCAGCCCTCCAGAGCCGGGGCTCGGTCCCCCACACGCCAGTCGAGGCCCAGTTCCGCGCCGTAGATGCGCGCCTCGGCGATGTTCTGCGACTGGAACAGCGTGACGCCGCTGGCGGGATCCGGCCCCAGGTTCACTTTCGACTCGATGAAGTCTTCGTAATCCGTGTAGTGCAGGCTCGCCGTCAGCGCGACTCCGGGCACATTCCAGCGCAGGCCGAGTTCATAGCCGTCGCTGGTCTCGGGCTCGAGTTCGGGATTCGGGATGGCGCGCACGTTGAACAGCGGCAGGTCGAGGCCGATGTTGACGTCCTCCGGCGGCGGCGAGCGAAAACCGCGCGCGTACTGCAGGAACAGGCCCAAACCGTTCTCGAAGCTGCGCGTCACGCCGAGCTTCGGCGCGATCGAGAAGTCGTCGACGCCCACCGCGATCGCATTGGGGTTGTCCTCGCGATACAGACGGTCGGGCTGCGGCTCGAGCTCGTAGTAGTCCGCCCGCAGCGCGGGAATCAGCGTCCAGCCGGAATCGCCAAATTGCAGCTCGTCCTGCACGAAGGCTCCGGCGCGCGTCACGTCGCTGACCGGAAAGTCGCGTAGCGGAAAACTCTCGCCGAGGATCACGCTGGTCGAGTTGCCGGAACTCAAATCGGTCTGCTGCCCGTCGCGCCGCTCTTCGAGACGCGATTCCGCGAGCTCGACCCCGTAGACCACCGTATGGATCACGCGGGTCGCCTCGAAGTCCTTGACGGCCGTGAACTCGGCGCCGAGCGTGCGGTCCTCGAGCTCGAAGCGCCGCGTGATCTCTAGCGGCGGCGTGCGTGGCGGCACGGCGCGCCGCTGCTCGAGCGTGTCCTGGCGCGTGTCGGTGCCCTGCGCGTAGGCCCGCCAGTCGGCGCTGTCGAAAGCTGCGCGAGGCGCGAGCTGCTGGCTCGCGCTTAGCCGATAGCGCTCGGCGCGGTCGTCCCCTTCGAGAAGCGTCGAATTGACGAAGCGGGTTCCCTGGAGCCCAAGGAACGCGTCGATCGACGTCTGCTGATCGATCAGGCTCGCCTCGCCCGCAAGCGTCAGCGGACCGCCCGGCGTGTCGCGCCACTCGGCCTTGGCGAGCAGCGCGTCACTCGCATAGTCGCGCGGGTTCGGCGTCACGTCGGCAGCCGAGTCGAGTTCATTGCCGGCCCGGTGCGCGTAGCCGAACAGCAGGCGCGCGGCGCCCGCCTCCGCCGCACCGACGGCCACGGCATGCCACCCCTCGTCGACGCCTGAGTAGCCACCCTCGCTGCGCAGGCCCCGGGTACGGTCGCCGCCGAGCAGGTCCCGGGGCGTCGTGGTCGTCATCGCCACGACACCGCCGATAGCGTCGCTGCCATAGAGCGACGAGGCCGGCCCCCGCAGCACCTCGACGCGCTCGATGAACGCGGGATCGACGAAGCTGCGCCCGGAATCGCCGAAGCTGCCGACCGCAAATCCGCCAGCGGCCGGGATGCCGTCCACTTCGACGGCAACGCGATTGCCGCCCACGCCGCGCACCGAAATCGTGTCAAGGCCGAAGCGGAAAGGATCATTGCGGACAGTCAAGCCTGGCTCGTAACGCACAAGGTCGCGGATGTCCGTCACCAGCGTGCGATCGATCGTTTCCCGGGGAATCACCGTGACCGTCGCAGCCACCTGCGCGATCGGCACGAGACGGCGCGCGTAGACGGTCACCGTCTCCAGGCCCGCCTCCGGTGGGCCGCCGCCGGCGTCCTGCGCCAGGCTCGGGCCGGAAACCGCGGTGGCAGCCATCGCCACCGCCAGGCAGCGGATTTCGGTTTGAAGCTTACGTGAGGGCATAGTGCAATTCTGCGCCACGGCGCGACAGACACCATGACTCAGGTCAATCCAGCAGCCGGCGCCCAAATCCGCGCGTTCTGATCGCATAACCGATGGTTCTCACGGGGCGACAGGACGGGCCCTTTGGCCTGACAATGCAGCCGTTTCTTCTTCCGAGGCCCACCATGAAATTCGAAACCCTCGTTGTCCACGGCGGCTATGCCCCGGATCCCACCACGAAGGCGGTCGCGGTGCCGATCTACCAGACGACGTCCTACGCGTTCGACGATACCCAGCACGGCGCCGACCTGTTCGACCTCAAGGTCGCCGGCAACATCTACACGCGCATCATGAACCCGACCACCGACGTGCTTGAGAAGCGCGTCGCGGCGCTCGAAGGCGGCGTCGGCGCGCTGGCGCTGGCCTCGGGGCAGGCCGCGATCACCTACGCGTTGCAGACGATCACCGAAGCCGGCCAGAACGTCATCAGTTCCACGGCGCTTTACGGCGGCACCTACAACCTGTTCGCGCACACGTTTCCACAGTACGGGCTGACCGTGAAGTTCGCCGATCACCGCGACCCTGCGTCGTTCGAGAAGTTGATCGACGCGAAGACGCGCGCGATTTTCTGCGAGTCAGTCGGCAACCCAGCCGGCAACATCACGGACTTCGCGGCACTCGCCGAAGTCGCGCACCGCCACGGCATTCCGTTGATCGTCGACAACACGGTGCCCTCCCCCTACCTGTGCCGCCCGTTCGAGCACGGCGCGGACATCGTGGTCCACTCACTGACCAAGTACCTTGGCGGCCACGGCACGAGCATCGGCGGCGCGCTGGTGGACTCGGGCAAATTCCCGTGGCAGCAGCACGCCGACAAGTTCCCGCGGCTCAACACGCCCGACGTCTCGTATCACGGGGTCGTCTATACGGACGCATTCGGCCCGGCCGCCTATATCGGTCGCGCTCGTGTGGTGCCGCTCCGCAACATGGGCGCCGCGATCTCGCCGTTCAACAGCTTCCTGATCCTGCAGGGCATCGAGACGCTCGCGCTCCGGATGGACCGTATCTGCGAGAACTCGCTCGCCGTCGCGCGTTACCTGCAGAAGCACCCGAAGGTGCGCTGGGTCAACTATGCCGGCCTCCCCGACCACGCCAGCCACGCGCTCGCGCAGAAATACATGGGCGGCCGGGCGTCGGGCATCCTGACCTTCGGCATCGAGGGCGGCCTCGCGGCGGGCGCCCGGTTCCAGGACGCGCTGCAGCTGTTCGTGCGCCTCGTCAACATCGGTGATGCGAAGTCGCTCGCCTGTCATCCGGCCAGCACGACCCACCGCCAGCTGAATCCGGCGGAGCTCGAGAAGGCCGGCGTCAGCGCCGACATGGTGCGGCTGTCAGTGGGCATCGAGCACGTGGACGACCTGCTGGCCGACCTCGAGCAGGCCCTAGCTGCAGCCTGAGCGCTGCGCACCGGGGAGCGAGGGAGCCTAAGTACGTGAAGATCGCTACCCCGGCCATCCGGTCGTTGGGCCAGAATGCCGGGGTCATTGGCCTCGAGATGACCCCGATGCGGGGAGTCGATGCTTCGCAATCAAACTGACCCCGTCTTCGACTGGCTGGCCTACTACGCCGAGTTCGACCCCGGCCGGCTCGCGGCGGTCGACCTGGCCACGCAGCGCTGGCTCACCTACGGGCAGTTCAACGAGCGCTCCACGAGGCTCGCGACCGCGCTGCGCGAGCGCTTCGGCGTCGAACACGGCGACCGCGTCGCGTTCCTGGCACGCAACGGCACCGACCACTTCGAGGCGATGTTCGCGTGCTGGAAGCTCGGCGCGATCTTCGTGCCGATGAACTGGCGGTTGTCGCCGCACGAAACCGCGGCCATCCTCGAGCACTGCGAGCCGCGCGTCGTGCTGCACGACACGGACTTCGCGCCGCTGCTCGCCTTCGCGCACGTGCCGAGGCTCGACCGTGACCCGGGGCACGCCGCCTGCGGCTACGAGCAACTGATCGCCGCCCACGAGCCGCTGGTCGCGATGGAGCACGCTGACTTCGACACGATCAACATGCTGCTCTACACGTCGGGCACGACCGGACGGCCGAAGGGCGTCATCTACACGCACCGCATGACGAACAACATCGTCGTGCACGCGGCGCTCCACGCGCGGATCCGCGCCGGCACGCGCACCCTCACGTACTCGCCGCTGTTCCACGCGGCGGGTCTCAACGCCCTGGCCATGCCTTCGTTCCACTACGGCGGCGCCGTGCTGGTCATGCGGACGTTCGACGCGGGCGAGTGCCTCGCGATGCTGACCGACCCCGGGCTGCAGGTCACGCACACAGTCGGCGTGCCCGCGACGTACCAGCTGATGAGCCAGCGACCGGAGTTCATCACCGCATCGTTTCCCACGCTCGAGGTCGCGGGCGTCGGCGCGGCGCCGGTACCGCTGCACCTGCTTGAGATCTGGGCCGCGAAGGGCCTCGTGCTGTCGCAATCGTTTGGCATGACCGAGGCGTTCAGCGTCTCGTTCACGCCGCCCGAGAAGGCCCGCGAGCAGATCGGCTCCGCGGGCCACCCGCTGATGCACGTCAAGGTGCAGATCGGCGACGAGCAGGGCCTCGAACTGCCTCGCAATCACGTCGGCGAAATCCAGGTGCGCGGGCCCGGCGTGACGCCGGGCTATTGGCACGACCCGGAGGCGACCACCGCGGCATTCACCGCCAACGGCTGGTTCCGCACCGGCGACGCCGGCCGCATGACCGAGCTGGGCATCATCTTCGTCGTCGACCGGATCAAGGACATGTACATCTCGGGCGGCGAAAACGTCTACCCCGCCGAGGTCGAGGATGTGATCGACGACCTCGACGCCGTCAGCCAGTGCGCGGTGATCGGCATGCCCGACCGGAAATGGGGCGAGGTGGGACTGGCGCTCGTGGTTCTGCGGCCCGGCCAGCCCCTGGAGCCGGAACGTGTTCTGGAGCACTGCCGCGAGCGCCTCGCGCGCTACAAGGTGCCGCGCGTCGTGCGTATCGTGCCCGCGCTGCCGCTGAGCCCGCAGGGCAAGATCCTCAAGAGAGAACTGCACCGGCTTTACGTGGAGAGCGGCGGCCAGCCACCGTCGAAAGTCGCATGAAACCAGTCAAGGCCGTCGATGCGGCATTCCTGCAGCTCGAAACCCCAGCCACGCCGATGCACGTCGGCGCGCTGTTCGTGCTCGACCCGGGCTCGCGACAGGCCGGCCGCACGTTTTTCCGCCGCTTCAAGCTGCGAATTGCGGCGCGGCTCGACCGCAGCGAGGTGTTCACACGGCGCGTCGCCGCGCTGCCGTTCAATGCCGCCAATCCGATGTGGCTGGCCGGTCGGGCCGACCTCGACTACCACGTCCGACGGACCGTGCTGCCCGAGCCTGGCAGCCAGCACCAGCTCGAGGAGTGCGTCGCCGACCTGCACACGCCGCTGATGGACCGCGACCGCCCGTTGTGGGAACTGCACGTCATCGAAGGCCTCGAGGGCGGACGCGTGGCTCTTTACGTCAAGACGCACCACGCGGGACTCGACGGCGCTTCGGCCCAGCTGTTCCTGCGATCCTTCGTCGATACGGCGGCACGACCTACCAGGCGCAGCACGCGACCGTCGCGCCTGCCGCAAGTTGAACATGCGAGTACCACCGACCTGTTGCTCGCCGGGCTGCGCCACCAGGCCGCGGAACTCGGCCGCCTGCCGCGGTTGATCGGCGGTCTAGCTGGCCAACTGCCCGACACGTTTCGTGGCGCGCGCGACGCGCTGCACACGCTGGCATCAGTCGGTCCGTCGTCGGCGCCGCGGACGCCGCTCAACGTCGCGATTTCAGGCGAGCGCAGCTTCGCATCGGTCGAGTGCGATCTCGCACAGGTCAAGTCCGTCGCGCGGATCCACGCTGCGACCGTCAACGATGTGATCCTGGCGGCATGCGCCGGCGCATTGCGACGCTGGCTGGTCCTTCACGACCAGTTGCCAGCGAAGTCCCTCAGGGCAGCGGTACCGTTTTCGACCCGGGAACCCGGCAATGTCGACCACTCGATCCAGGTCTCGTTCATGTCGATCGACCTGCACACCGATGTCGAGGAGCCGCAGGCCCGGCTGCGCGCGATCCACGCGTCGTCTCTCGAGGCCAAGACCGCCGCCGAGCGCACCAGGACCCTGATGCCGGAGGACCTGCCGTCGCTCGGGTTGCCATGGCTGATCGGCGGCTTGGCCCGCGCGATCGGCAGCGACGGGATCCTGTCGAGGCTGCCGCTGCCGTTCAACCTGATCATCTCCAATGTGGCCGGACCGCCGATGCCGCTGTATGTGGCGGGTGCCCGGGCGCATACGTACGTTCCCGTGTCGATCCCTTACCACGGCAGCGCGCTCAACATCACTGTGTACAGCTACGACGGCAAGCTCTTCTTCGGGCTCACGGGCGCGCGCAGTGCGCTGCCCGACCTGCGCGACCTGGCGGAGGGCGTGAGGTTGGAAATCGACTTGCTGACCCGGCGTCGGCGCAAACGCCGTACCCGATGAGCAACCTGCCACGCCCGCTGCTGACGCTGCTCGAGGCCCGTGCAGGCTTCGAAATGGGCGAGATGCTGCTGAGCTTGCCGTTGCTCAAGCGCGCACCGCTCGGCGACGGGCATCCCGTGCTGCTGCTGCCGGGCTTCGGCGCGGGCGACGTCTCGCTCGAGCCGCTGCGCGCCTTCCTGAAGTCCCGCCACTACCACGTCGAGACCTGGGGCCTCGGGAGAAATGTCGGCTTCAACCGCAAGTTCGCACAGGTCCTCGAGCAGAAAGTCCGCTACCTGCATCACCGGCATCGCCGCAAGGTGAGCCTCATTGGCTGGAGCCTGGGCGGCGTGTTTGCGTTCTACGTGGCGCACGTTGCATCCACATGCGTGCGCACCGCGATCTCGCTCGGCAGCCCGCTGCGGCTCGATCCCGACCTGCGCCCGCCGCCGGGCGTCAAGGCAATGTACCGGGTCCTGTCACAGCCGATGGGTCCAGTCGCGCACCAGGCCCGGTCGCGCTCGCGATCGATGCGGGCGCCGCCGCCGGTGCCGTCCACCTGCATCTACTCGGAGCACGATGGCTTCGTTCCGCCGGCGCAGGCGACGCTCGATGGCGACCCACACGACCACGAGAACATCTGCGTGTCCGGCAGCCACATCGGGCTCGGCTTCAACCGCCACGTGCTGTGGATCGTTGCCGACCGTCTTGCGCAGCCGGAAGGCGCCTGGCGACCCTACCGACGCAACCACGATCCACTGGCGGGACTCTGCGATGGCCGACTGCGACTATTCCCGGGCTGAAGAGGTCGCACACGTCGCGACGCACGGGCTCGGCATCGCAGCGAGCCTGGTCGGCATCGCCTGGCTCGTAACGGCCGCCGCGACGGCCGGCGCAGGGCCCTGGCGAGTGACCGGTGGCCTCGTGTTCGGCGTGTCGGCGCTGATCTTGTTCATGACGTCGGTCGCCTACCACGCGGCCAGTTCGCCGCGCCTCAAGCCGCGGCTGCGCTTGCTGGACCACTCCGCGATCTACCTGCTGATCGCCGGCACCTACACACCGTTCGCGCTCGGCGTGCTGGGCGGCGCCTGGGGCTGGACGCTGTTCGGCCTCGTCTGGGGTCTCGCGCTGGTCGGCATCCTCGCCAAGACGACGCTTGGCTTTCGCTTCCCCGTCAGCTCGGTGCTGCTGTACCTCGGCATGGGGTGGCTCGGCGTCATTGCGGCACGACCGCTGATGCAGAGCCTGACGACGCACGAACTCACCTGGATCGTGGCCGGCGGCCTCGCCTATACCGCCGGTGTGCCGTTCTACATGTGGAAAGGGCGGCGCTTCACCCACGCGATCTGGCACCTGTTCGTGCTGGGGGGCGTCGCGTGCCACTTCGTGGCCGTGCTGAGCGTCATGACGCCGCGCCCGGCCTGAGACCGCCCCGCCAGCCGGGCCCTCCGCCATGGCCTGCGGTACCATCCGCGCATGACGCATTCCACGCACGATCTGTCGCTCGCGCGCGAGCTGAGTCCGCGCCGCAACACCACTCGCGCCACCGACCTCGCCGCCCTTGTCGAGGAGCAGTTGCAGCATTTCTCGATCGATCCGCAGACGGACTATGGACGCCGGCTCGGCGCGCTCGCGGCGCACCTGTACGCGGCGAACGTCGCGGCCCACGAGCTCTGGCAGATCAGCCTGCGCGAACTGGCCAGCCTCGAGCAACGCGACCGGGTGGCCCGCTTCAACGCGAAGCGGTTCCTGTGCTTCCAGCTCGCGAAGATCCTCGACACGCTGCAGAACCCGTTGCGCAAGACCTACCAGTCGCTGCTCGACGATCCGACGCAGTCCGCGGTCAAGGGCCCCTACCCGCTCTTCGACAACGTGACTGCGCTTTTCAGCGCGACGCCGGTCATCACGCGCACGGCGACCTACATGTACGCCTGCACCGAGTGGGTCGAGGACGCCTTCAAGGGCCGCGAGCCGTTGCTCGAGATCTATTCGCGGCTGCTGAACCCGACCTCGATCAGCCTCGCGAACCATATCGTGGACCTCGAGGCCGGCGCGCTGTCTGGCGAGTACCTCGCCTGGAACTTCAATTCCGGCATGGCAGCCATCGACGCGACGCTGGCCAACGTCGTGGGCTATCAGGACGTGGTACTCGCGAGCCGCAACGTCTACGGCGGCACTTACCAGCTGCTGCACGACTGGTACGGCAAGCAGAGCAACCTCGACGTCGCCGTGCGCTGGTTCGACGGCTTCACGGTGGAGGCGTTCCGCGCTGCACTGACCGAAGCGCAACGGGACTGCGCCGCACGACTGGCCGAAGGCCGTCACATCTACGTATTTCTCGAGTCGCCATGCAACCCGCATGGCCACGTGCTGGACGTACCTGGCATCTGTCGCGCGGCGCATGAGTTCGGCCTCACCGTGATCTGCGATGCGACCGTCGGCACGCCGATCCTGCAGCCGGTGTTGCGGCGCGACGACCCGCTCGAGCGGCCGGACTTCGTGATTCATTCGTACACCAAGGACCTGGCCGGGTCGGGCACCACGACGGCCGGCGTCTGCATCGGCCGCAACGAGCGCATGTTCATCCCGAAGGGCGAAACCGTCACCGCGCCGGGGCCGGACGGGCAGCCGCGCGCGTATCGCTGGGACGAGAGCTTGTTCTGGAACGTCTACTATGTGAAGGGCGCATTCCTGGATGCCGACAAGGCCTTTGAGGTCATCAACGGCATGCGCACCGTCGAGCTGCGCATCATCAACAAGTGCATTAACACGATGGTGCTGGCCCGCGCGCTCGCCCGGCACCCGGCGATCAACGTGCGGTGCTCGGCCGTCGAGGGCAACGAGAACTTCGAGCTGCGCGAGCGGCTCATGTTCCTCGGGCTGCCGGCGCCGCTGTTCACGCTCGACTTTGAAACCGCGCTCGGCGCGAGCATCGGGCGTGATTCCTTCCAGCGCTTCTTCGACTGCCTCGAGCCGGCCTTCGGCCTGCAGGTGAGCCTCGGCCAGGTGAACACGGTCGTGCTCTGCCCCGCACTGACCAGCCACTCGGAGCTCTCCGGCGAAGCGTTGCGCCAGGCCGGCATTTCACCGACGACGATCCGGGTGTCGGTCGGCGAAGAGGATCCGCGCACGCTGCTCGCACAGCTGATGCGCGCCGCAGAACTCACGCTCGAACCCGTCTGTGGCGGATTCCTAGGGCATTTTCCGGCACCGGACGAGCTCGACCGCCTCTATGAATCCACCTATGTCGACGTGCATCGACGCTACGCCGCGAGCCGGCCGCGCATGGCACGGCTGATGGAGTGATCGATGCCGCACCACACTGCGACGCGCCGCTTCCTATCCTGCGCACTGCCCGCGCTGCTGGTATCGATCGCCGGCTGCGGCGGTGGCGGCGGTGGCGGCGACAACGGAACCTCCGCCGCCTGCGCCGAGCCCGCTCGCAAGCAGTTCGTCCTCGACGTGGCCCGCCAGTGGTACCTGTTTCCCGAGTTGCTGCCCTCCGCCGTCGATGCCGCCGGGTTCCCGACGGCCGAGAGCCTGCTCGATCACCTGACCGCAACCGCGCGCGAGCAACGCAAGGATCGGTTCTTCAGTTACCTGACGACGCGCAGCGCGGAGAACTCGCTGCTCGGGCAAGGGCAGTTTGTCGGCTTCGGGTTCCGCACGCGCACCGATCCGGTCAGCCGCCCGTTCGTCACCGAAGTCTTCGAGTCGAGTCCGGGCGCGGACGCGGGACTGCAGCGTGGCGACGAGATCGTCGCGGTGGACGCGGGCGCCGGATTCGTGCCGGTCACCCAGTTGCTGGCCGACGGCAACACGATCAGCGACGCGCTCGGATCGGCTCAGGCCGGCGTCCAGCGCGGCCTCCGACTGCTGCGCAATGGCGCGACGCGCGAGGCGACTCTGACGAAACGCGCCGTGACGATCGATCCGGTCTCGAGCGTCTATGGCGCGCTGGTGCTGCCGCTTCGGGGCACGACTGGCGTCGGTTACGTCAACCTCCGTACCTACGTCGCCACGGCCGATTCGCAGTTGCGCGACGCGTTCGCGCAATTCCGCGCGCTCGGTCTCGACTATTTCATCGTCGACTTGCGATACAACGGCGGCGGACTCGTGAGCACGGCGGAGATCCTCGGCGACCTGCTCGGCGGCGATCGTTCGACGGCCGACGTCCAGCTACGGATGGTGCACAGCGCGGCGAAGGCCGCGGAGAACACGACGCGAAACTTCCGGCCGGTGGACCAGTCCGTGCGGCCGGTCCGCATCGCGTTCCTGACGACCGGAGCCACGGCGTCGGCGAGCGAAATCAACGTCAACACGATGGCGCCCTGGGTCGAGATCGCGATCGTCGGCGAGGACACGTTCGGCAAGCCGGTGGGCCAGCTCGCGTTCGACCTGCAGGGCTGCGAGGATCGGCTGCGGCTCGTTGCGTTCAAGCTCGAGAACGCCCGCGGCGATGGCGACTACTACGACGGTCTGGCGGCGACGCTGCCATTCGCGTGCGCGGCCCCGGACACGCTGGAGGAGCCGCTCGGCTCAGCTGCGGAAGGACTTACCGCCGCGGCGCTCGCGTGGCTCGGCACGGGCACCTGCACGAACCTCATCGCGGCAACCACCGCACGCGCCAAGCCAGCGGGCACCGCAGCATCCGAGCTATACCCGCTGCCGAGGCAACCGTCCCCTGCGCAGTTCTGGCTCCCCGGCGTGAACTGAGCGTCACCACGAGGGATCGGTGATCGTCCGCTCTTCGATCGGTCGCCCCAACCCGAACATGAACTGCCACTCGCTGTCGCTGGTCAATGCGAGGGACAGCGACACGGGTCCGAGCGGCGTCCGGCCCGCCAGCACGAACGCTCCGGAAAGGATCGGTTCGGCGCGCACGTCGTCGATCCGGCCGCTCATGTCGGCCGCGGAAGCCGTGAAGCCGGCATATAGCGACTGGCCGAACACATAGCTGATATCGGCAATGCGCTGCAGGTACGAGGCCTGCGCGGACCAGTAAGAGGTGCCGCGCAGTTCGCCGACATTCAGGCCAGGCATGCTGACCGGACCGCCGAGCGTGAACGTATCGTAGATGGGCAACTCGCTGCCGAACGACGCTCCGCCGCTCGCGCGCAGGTAGAGGACATTCCGGTTGAACGGCACGACCGCCATCGCCGTGCCCTCGAGGCGATCATACTGGTCGACCGCGCCCAGCGACTCTTCACCGCGGAAATAAGTCATTCGCACCAGCGAACCGTCCTGCCACAGCACGTCACGGTCGCGCGTGTCGTAGGTGTACCGCATCGACAGGCCGCCGTACCCCTCGCCGGAGATCTCCGGCAGGTCCGGTGTGCCGATTTCACGGTCCACGGTCTGCCCGCCGCCCCGGAGGCCCGCGCGCAGTTCGGCCCGGTTGCCGAACACCCGGCCCGCCTCGAGGTAGCCCCAGGCGTGGGAGAACCGGTAGCGCGCCACCGCATCGCCGTCGATGAAGATGTCCTCGATCGAGCGTTGCGCAAGCGCGCCGGGCTCGACGAACCAGCGGTGCTCTGCGTCCAGTGGCTGGTACAGCGACGCTTCGAGGCCGGATGTTCGGCCGAACCGCCACGACCCGTGAACTTCGCCACCGCGATCGTTGATCCAGGTGCGCAGGAAGTCGCCACCGATCGTGAACGCCGTGTTCGCATCCGTGCCGATGTGGAACCCGAGGTCGAAGCGCACGATGTTCGGCCCCCAGGACTTCTCCATCAGGTGCAGGTTCAGCACCGGTTCCTTACCGTCGCCTTCCAGCGTGTAGGCCACTCTCTCGAAATCGGACAAAGCGAACACTGCAGTGGCACGATCGCCGATCTTGCGGTTGTCGACGACGTCGCCGGCCTGCAGGCCGAACGTCTGCGCCACGAACTCCGGGTTGGCGCGTTCGGCGCCGACGACCTTGACTGCGGCCAGCGTCATCGGCTCTCGCCCGAGCCGGGACGTGGCGCTGCGCCAGGCGAGGAACTCCGCCTCCGGCAGCGAATACCGCTCGAGTTCGGCGCGGTGCATGAGCGCGGCCGCCCGACCGAGCGGGATCGCGTCCGGCACGCGCTCGAACGACGCCGAGCCGATGTCGCCCATCTCGATGACGATCTTCACGTCGTCGGGGCCGAGCGTCTCGAGCTGCTGCCGCTCGTTCGCGCTGATCAGCACGTCGAGCGTGCGCGACATCAGCGTCAACGGCGAGCGCAGTTCCGCCAAGGTCGGTACCGGGTTCGGCACCGCGACGGCGATCACGATGTCGGCGCAGGTCTGCCGCGCGATGTCCACCGGCACGTTGCGGGTGAGCCCGCCGTCGCCGAGGATGCGACCGCCGATGTTCACCGGGGCGAACGCGCCAGGCACGGCCATGCTGGCACGCATCGCGAGCGCGAGGTCGCCCTCCCGCAGCACCACCATGTCGCCGTTCTGCATGTCGGTGGCCACGGCGCGGAACGGGATCGGCAACCGATCGAAGTCGCGGATGCCGCGGCTGCGGGCGACGAGATACTGGATCGTGAGGTCCACGTTCTGCGTGCTGATCAGGCCACTCGGAGCGACCAGGCGCCCGTCGCGCGCGCCGAACTCGAGACTGTTGCTGAAGGTGTTCCCGGCCAGCTTGCGGCGCATCGGCACTTTGGCACGCAGGCCACTGCGTCCAATGGCCTCCTGCCACGAGATGGAGCGAATAACCTTCTCGAGTTCCCCTGCATCCAGGCCCGACGCGAACGTGCCGCCGACGAGCGCACCCATGCTCGTGCCGATCACGCAGTCCACGGGAATCCTGAGCTCCTCTAGAACACTGAGTACGCCGACGTGCGCTGCACCCTTGGCGCCGCCACCACCCAGCACGAGGCCGATGCGCGGGCGGGACCTGGCCGGAGTCGCCATTGCGCCCGTGGTCGCAGCATCGCCTGGCGGGACCGCCTCCGGCTCCGCGGCCAGCACCGGCACCACGGGCACGAGCAGCAGCGCGGCAACCGCGAGCACATGCAGCCGACCGGCCGCGTAGCGTCCCTCTAACTGCAGCACGACGTGCATCCCCTCAGAGCCCCCGAGCCAGGAGGCGCGCTATCCTACCGCATGGTCGTGTCAGTTGAACGCAAAGAGCGCGTGCTGCGTTCGTGTCCTCGCGCCAACCTAGGGGATTCCCTGATGAAGATCAGCAAGCAGGAACAGAAGCTCGTCGAGTCGATCACCCGGCCGTTTCGCGTGACGCGCGGCGATCGCTTCCGCCTCGAGGAAATCGACCCCGGCGACACGCTGCACTTTGGCTCCGAGGACAAGCCGCGAGCGCAGGAAGCATTGAAGAAGGGCGTGCAGTACCTGGCTGCGCTGCAGGACCGGCTGTACGCGCAGGATCGCTGGTCGGTGCTGCTGATCTTCCAGGCGATGGATGCCGCCGGCAAGGATGGCGCGATCAAGCACGTGCTGTCGGGCATCAATCCGCAGGGTTGCCACGTCACCTCGTTCAAGGCGCCCTCGGCCGAGGAACTTGACCACGACTATCTCTGGCGCTGCATGAAAGCCCTGCCGGAGCGCGGCCGCATCGGAATCTTCAACCGCTCGTATTACGAGGAAGTGCTCGTCGTTCGTGTCCACGAGAAACTGCTTGCCGCGCAGAAGCTGCCGCCCCAACTCGTCACGAAGAAGATCTGGAAGCACCGCTACGAAGACATTCGCGACATCGAGCGCTACCTCGCGCGCAACGGCACGCTGATCCTCAAGTTCTTCCTGCACGTCTCCAAGGACGAGCAGAGAAAGCGCTTCCTCGAGCGACTAGACGACCCGGACAAGAACTGGAAGTTCTCGATGGCGGACGCCCGCGAGCGGGGCCATTGGGACGACTACATGGAAGCCTACGAGCAGATGATCCGGCACACGGCCAGTGAGCACGCGCCGTGGTTCGTCGTGCCGGCGGACAACAAGTGGTTCACGCGGGCCGTGGTCGCGGCCGCAATCATCGAGGGCCTCGGATCGCTCGAACTCCACTACCCGCGCGTGGACGAGGCCAAGCAGCAGGAACTCGCCGCTGCCCGAGCGGAACTCATGCGCGAAGGTCGAGGAGCGCGAGCGCCTCGACGTGGTGGGTGAGCGGGAAGAAGTCGTAGGGGTGGATGCGCGCGACGGCGTAGCCGGCAGACTCGAGCACCGCGAGATCGCGCGCGAGCGTGCCGGCGCTGCACGACAGGTACGCAATGCGCGCCGGCCGCAGTTCGCCGGCCAGCGCCTGCGTGACTTCGGCCTCGAGGCCGGAGCGCGGCGGATTGACGTAGGCCACGCCCACCCCGCCCCGCTCACCCCACCACGACCGCACCTGCGGCAACCGCTGTGCGCAGGTGCCTCGCAGCACGGTCGCGCGAGGGGCGTTCAGTGCCGCCAGCTCGACCGCTTCGCCGGACAACTCGACCCCGAGCGCGGTGCTGCCCGCGTCGGTCCATTCGCGCAGGCTCGCCCCGAATCCACAGTAGAGATCGAGCACGACACCGCCTGGACCCGGACGCAGGTGCTGCCGGGCAGCATGCATGGCCTGCCGGTGAAGTGCCGGTAACGCCTGCGCAAACGCCGTCGGTCCGTGCTGCAGGCCGTGCGCATCGAGCGACCGCGGCTCGCCCCACAGCAGCTGCCAGCCGCGGCGCGCAAACAATCGACGGCCTGCCGCGGGATGGTGGTGGAGCCACAGCGCCTCGAGTCCGCTCCGGGGCAATTCATCGAGCAACGGCTGCAAGGCACCGATCGGAGTGCGGTGCGCCTTGACGATCAGCGTGGCCTGAGCGCCGCAGACGTGCAGGTAAGCAAGCGGAAGCGTATCGCCCGCCGGCAGCCATCGCACCAGCCGGCGCACGAGATCGCGCACGCGGGCCGAGTGCACCGGGCAATCGTGAATCGCGATCAGCTCGTCACGTCGCATCAGGCCGAATCGCCAGCCGTCCTCCGGCGACCAGCGCGCGGTCAGCGTCACGCGATCGCGGTAGCCGAGCCGGGATCCCGCGACCGGCCCGACGATCGGCGCGATACGATCCGACCACGGCGCGAGCACGCGCGCGAGGTAGTTGCTTTTCTGCGCGAGGCTCGCCGCCTCGCCGAGCGCGCGGTGACGACAGCCATGACAGGTCGGCTCGCAACCGGGCGGCAGGGATTGCTGTACGCTCACGACTGCATGTTGCGATGATTGCGAGGACGGACTCAATGGCGGATGCGGACGGCGCTCACCTGCCGGTTTTTGACGACGTGCTCGCCGCGGCGAAGCGTCTCGCCGGCCATGCAAGGCGCACGCCGCTGCTGGCCGGCACCCCGCTCGACGACAGCACAGGGGGCCGCATCCTGCTCAAGCTCGAGACGCTGCAGCATACCGGTTCGTTCAAGTTCCGCGGTGCCTACAACCGCCTCGTCCAGATCCCGGCAGATCGCCGTGGCGCGGGCGTCGTCGCGTTTTCCTCGGGCAATCACGCGCAGGGCGTGGCTGCAGCGGCGCGCCTGCTCGGCCTTCCCGCAACGATCGTGATGCCGGCCGACGCGCCGCGCGTGAAGATGCGGAACACGCTGGCCCTGGGCGCCGAGGTCGTCGAATACGATCGCGTGCGCGAAAGCCGCGAGTCGATCGCCGCGCGGCTCGCCGGGCAGCGGGGGGCCACCCTTGTGCCGTCCTTCGACGACCCCGACGTCATCGCCGGGCAGGGCACCGTGGGACTCGAGATCGTCGAGCAGGCGACCGAAAGCGGGGCTGCCCTCGATGATGTCGTGGTCTGCACCAGTGGTGGCGGACTGGTCGCCGGGACGGCGCTCGCGGTCCGGGCACTTTCGCCCGCCACGCGAATCTGGAGCGCAGAGCCTGCCGGCCACGACGATCACCGCCGCTCGCTCGCATGCGGGCGGCGCGAATCGAATGCGCCCGGAACGCGCACGATCTGCGATGCGCTGCTGGCTCCGGAGCCGGGCTTGCTCACATTCGCGATCAACCGGCAGCTGCTCGCGGGCGGCCTGGCCGTCACGGACGAAGAGGTGCGCGCCGCAATCGCCTATGCAGCGCGCACGCTGAAGCTCGTCGTCGAGCCCGGTGGCGCCGTGGCGCTTGCTGCAGTCATGGCGGGTCGGATCGATGCGCGCGGCCGGACGATCGCAGTCGTCCTGTCGGGCGGCAACATCGACGACGCGCTGCTGCGCGAGATCCTTTCCTGACGCCACTGCAACCGACACGCCGCGCTGCTAGAGTGTCGTGATGGTCGAACTGGCTTCCTGGCTGACCGCTCTGCCCGTCCTGCTCGCCGCTGCGGCGATCACGTGGGCCGTCAGCGTCATGCAACGCAATGTCACGATCGTCGACACGTTGTGGCCTGTATTGTTCATCCTCGCTGCAGTGACTTACCTGGCGGCCGGGCCAGCCGGGCCCAGAGCGTGGCTGCTGGTCGCGCTGGTGGGGCTATGGGGAGCACGCCTCGCGATCTACCTGGCCTGGCGCAACTTCGGCCACGACGAGGATCGCCGCTACCAGGCGATCCGCCAGCGCAACGAGCCGAATTTCGCGCTGAAAAGCCTCTACCTGATCTTCGGCTTCCAGGCCGTGCTGGCGTGGGTCATCTCGCTGCCGCTCGCCGGGGCCGCCGCGGGCAACCCGCCACTGGGCTGGCTGGACGCGGCGGGCGTCGCCGCATGGGTCGTTGGCATCGTTTTCGAGGCTGGCGGCGACTGGCAGCTTGCGCGCTTCAAGCGCGATCCCGCCAACGCCGGCCAGGTGATGGACCGCGGTCTTTGGCGCTACACGAGGCACCCGAACTACTTCGGCGACTTTTGCGTCTGGTGGGGCTTCTACCTGATGGCGCTCGCGGCGGGCGCCTGGTGGACCATCGTCGGCCCGCTGATCATGTCGTTCCTGCTGCTGCGATTCTCGGGCGTGCGGCTGCTCGAGCGCGACATCGGCGAGCGGCGGCCGGCCTATGCGGAATACGTGCGACGGACGAACGCGTTTTTCCCGGGGCCACGCAGCGACTGAAGCGCCGGCGTCAACGACCGATCACCAGGCTCACGATGGTCGTGCCGCTGCCCCCGATGTTCAGCGTCGCAAACGTCCGGGCGTCCGGCACCTGATATTCGGCGGCCGTGCCGGTGACCTGCTTGTAGCAATCCAGCGCCATGCGCACGCCGGTCGCGCCGACTGGATGGCCGGTGCCGATCAGTCCGCCGCTCGGGTTCACCGGGATCCGTCCCCCGATCTCGATATCGCCGCCCTCGATCGCCCGCCAGCTCTCTCCGGGCGGCGTGATGCCGAAGTGGTCGATCGCCATGTATTCGGTGGTCGTGAAGCAGTCGTGGGTCTCGATGCCGTCGAGTTCGCCGACACCACTGACGCCCGCGCGCCGGAACGCATCGACGATCGCACGGCGCACTTCCGGAAACACGTAGGCTCCGCCGGCGCTCGCGCGCACCTTGGCCGCGTAGGTGATCGGCGCCGTCCGGTGTCCCCAGCCGCGGATGCGTGGCAGCGCATCGAGATCGAGCCCGCGCGACCGGGCGTATTGTGCTGCCCGCGCGCCGTTGGCCAGGAAGACGATCGCCGCGCCGTCGGTGATCTGGCCGCAATCCTGCTTGCGGATGCGTCCGTCGATGACCGGATTTGCCTCGTCGTCGGCCGCGAAGCTGCGCGCGGTGAACGTCCAGCGGCGCGTCTGCGCATTCGGGTTGCGCCGCGCATTGGCGAAATTGATCTCGGCGATCCGGGCAAGGTGCTCGTTGCTGAGCCCGAAGCGGCGTTCGTACTCGTCGCCAAGCTCGCTGAAGACGTGCGGCCACGGGAACCTCACGTCGTGGCATTCGTGCCCGGCCCACATCGCCGGTCCGCCGATGTACTGCGCCGCCTGCTCGCCCGGGACGTTGCGCATCTGCTCGATGCCGACCACGGCCGCCAGCCCGTAGCGCCCGGATTCGAGGTCTGCCATCGCCGCCAGCAGCGCAAGACTGCCGGAAGCACACGCGCCCTCGTGACGCGCGGCGGGCACGCCGGCGAGGTCCGGGTGTGACGCTGTGAAGATCCCGCCGAGATGACCTTGGTTGCAGAACAGCTCGGCGACGAAATTGCCCACGTGGCCCACCTCGACGTCGTGCGCCTCGAGCCGCACCTGCTCAAGGCCACCAACGACGATTTCCCGCATCGCGTCGGCGATCTCGAGCCCTTCGCGAGCCCAGTTGCGCGCGAAATCGGTCTGCAGGCCGCCGAGCACGAACACCGGTTCCGTCATCGCGGCCGCTCCTCAGATCTGCGGGGTCATGGCCGCGCGCAGCAGCTCGGCGCGGACCACCTTGCCGACCGGATTGCGCGGCAGCTGCGCGACTGCGCGCAGGCGCTCCGGCCACTTGAACACAGCGACGCCACGGCTTTCGAAGTGCCGGCCGAGCGCCTCGAGCGAGGGCTCGACACCCGGCTTCGGCACCACGACCGCGCAGATGCGTTCACCCATCACTTCGTCCGGAACGCCGACGACAGCGCCCTCGACGAAGTCGGGGCACGTCGACAGCACCTCGTCGATCTCCTCCGGAGAAATCTTGACGCCGCCACGCACGATGATCTGCCTGCACCGGCCCGCATAGCGGTAGTAACGCGGCCCCAGCTCGTCGGCGGCGATCTCGAACAGGTCGCCGGTCCGGTAGAAGCCGTCCGCGGTGAACGCGCGCGCCGTCATCTCGGGCGCCTTGAAGTAGCCGTCGAAGACGATGGCACCGCGGATCAACAGCTCGCCTGGACGCCCGGGCTCGTGAATCTCTTCGCCGCTGTCGGGATCGACGATGCGGGTCTCGATCGATTTCGAGACGCGGTGCGGCCACTCGAGGTCCGCGCGCCCGAATCTCGGAAAGAACTTCGCGCGCCGCTCCGGATCGGCAATCTCGTCGGGGCCGCTCACCAGCGACACGCCCTCGTTGGAACCGAACAGGTTCACGATCTCGATGCCGAGGCGGTCACGGAAGCCGGCGATCATCGTGGGAGACAGCGGTGCCGAGCCCGAGCCGATGCAGCGCAACGACGAGAGGTCCACGCTGCCCAGCAGGCGCTCGTCGCGGATCAGCATGTTGAGCACCGCCGGCGGCGCGATCGCGTACTGCGGCCGCTCGATCGCGATCTGGCGCAGGTAGACCTCGAGATCGAGCGGGTGGTGCAGCAGCAGCGTGCCCGCGCCGTGCAGCCAGCTGAGGAAGCAGCCACCGATCGCCGCCATGTTGATCATCGGGAACGGGTTCAGCAGCGTATCGCCCGGCGCGATCTTGGCCGCCTCGAAATGCGCCCAGCTGATCGCGATCCAGTGGTTGTGCGAACGCGGCACACCCTTCGGCGCACCCTCGGTGCCCGATGTCCAGCAGATCGTATAGACATCGTCCGCCAGGGCCGGTGCGACGGCAACCGCGGCGGCGACCGCAGCCCGGTCGGCTTCGGTCGCCGGCCCGGTCTGCCACTGCAGCGCACCGGCAGGCGCCTCGTCGCCGGCCACGAGCAGCTTGGCGTCGAGTTCTTTCGCCAGCCCCGCCCAGAGCGCGGCGTGGTCGAAGCCCTTGAACTCGCGACAGGTCACCACCGCACGCGGCTGCAGCAACCGACCGATCTGCTCGAGTTCGTGGTGTCGGTACTGCATTGCAACCGGACTCAGCACGAGCCCGAGTCGCGCCGTGGCCAGATAGAGCGCCACACCTTCCCAGACGTTCGGCAACTGGACGAGCACGATGTCGCCGCGTCGCAAGCCGAGGCGCAGCAACTGCGCAGCGATCGCGTCGACGCGCGACTCAAGCGAAGCGTAGCTGAGCCGCTGCGGTTCACCCATGCCCAGCGCGGCCCGGTTCGCCGGATCGATCACGGCAGTCCGTCCGCGATCGGCAGCCGCCGCGGCTCGGAACAGGTCGTCCACGGTGGTGTCCGTCCACCAACCCTGGCGGCGATAATGGTCGATGACATCAGCGGGCGTCGTGCGCACGTCCGGACTCCTTCTGGCGGTGGCGGCGGGTCGGGAACTGGAAGCTGACGTCGGCGATCGAGACGGGCTCGCCGCAGTGGTTGCAGCGCGCTCGTGGCGCGAGGCGCTTGCCGCAGGTCTCGTGGTAAAGCACCGCGGTCGCGCCGGCGCGGCCGCCGAGCCAGCGGTCACCCCAGGCATTGAGCGCAACGGCGTACGGGAACAGGTCCCGGCCCTTCCGGGTCAGGCGGTATGCACTGCGGGCCGGGTGACTCGAATAACTGCGGCGCTCGAGCACGCCGAGGTCGACCAGCACGGCGAGGCGCGCGGTCAGGATGTTGCTCGCGATGCCGAGGGACGCGTGGATGTCCTCGAAGCGGCGCTGGCCGAAGAAAGCGGCGGAGACGATCAGCGGCATCCAGCGGTCGCCGACGACGTCGACCACGTGAATGATGTCGGAACTCGAGCCCCGGTGCGTCACGGCGGTCGACGGCGACAGCCGGCGCAACCGGGGCTGCAGGCGCGGCGCCCGGCCGGACGGAATCCGGCTGCGGTATCGCGTGCGCCGCAGGTCGAGCAACTCGCCGCAGGCCGCGCAGACGAGTTCCGGGCGCGTCGCGTGGCCGCAGGACTCGTGGCGCAGGCGCGTAGGAACGCCGCCGCGCGGCCCGGCCCAGCGCCGCTCCCAGCGCCAGGCGGCGAGCGCCACCGGGAACAGGTCCCGTCCGCGCCGCGTCAAGCGATACTCGAACCGCGGCGGAGACGTGCTGTAGCGGATCCGATCGAGAATCCCCTCCTCGACCAGCGCCCGCAGGCGGTTCGTGAGCGTCGCGCGGGTCGCCCCTGTGCGTGCGACGAATTCCTCGAAACGGCGCGCCCCCTGGAATGCATCCCGCAGGATCAACAGGGCCCAACGGTCGCCGACCACGTCGATGGCGCGCGTGACCGAACTCGTGGCGATGTGGAGGGCGACGTCCGACACGAGCGGCACTGTAGCGGACGCGCGCCGCCGCGGGAACCCACGCCGAGCTTGATCCCGGCGAACCACGGTTGCTAGTCTAGTTGTGCAAGCCTGCTCGAGGACCCGCCGTTGCACGACCTCTCCCCTGCCGCGTCCACCGCGCGACGAGATCGCCTCGGCGCGCTGCGCGACCAGCTCGCGCTGCCGCTGATCTGCGCGCCGATGTTCCTCGTCTCGGGGCCAGACCTCGTGATCGCGGCCTGCCGCAACGGCGTGATCGGTTCGTTCCCGGCGCCGAACGCCCGGCCCCTCGACGTGCTCGACGCCTGGATGGCGCGCATCACGACGGAACTCGCCGGGGTCCGGCACGCGGAACCCGGGCGCCGCGTCGCCCCGTGGTCGCTCAACCTCGTCGTGCACAGATCCTACGACCGGCTGCCTTCCGAACTCGAGCTCGTCGAACGCCACCGTCCGCCGATCGTGATCACCGCGCTCGGCAGCCCGGCCCGCGTCATCGAGACGGTGCACGGATATGGCGGACTCGTACTCGCCGACGTGGGCAGCGTCGCGATGGCCAGGAAGGCGGCGCAGGCCGGTGTGGATGGGCTGATCCTGGTCAGCACCGGCGCGGGCGGCCACACGGGCTCCGTGTCGCCGTTCGTGTTCGTGCAGGCCGTGCGGCAGTTCTTCGACGGCATCGTCGTGCTGGCGGGAGGCCTCTGCAGCGGCGGCGCGATCCGTGCCGCCGAAATTGCGGGTGCGGACCTCGCAGACATCGGCACCCTGTTCATCGCCGCACGGGAAAGCCTCGCGCCGGACGACTACCGGCAGATGGTGGTCGACGCGGGCGTCGACGATCTCGTGCTGACCAAGGCATTCACTGGCGCGAACGCATACTACCTGCGCCGCAGCGTAGAGCGATCCGGCCTCGACCCTGACAACCTGTCGGGCAAGTCCGCAATGGACTGGAGGAATTCGGAGCAGCAGTTGAAGGCCTGGAAGGACATCTGGTCCGCCGGCCAGTCCGTGAGCGCCGTGACCCGCGTCGAGGGTGCCGGCGACATCATCGCGCGGCTGCGTGCCGAGTACGCGCAATCCCTGGCACTGCCATCGTTCGATTGAAGAGGAACCTGCTATGTCCGCCGTCGAAAGTCCCCTTCTGACCGGCACTCACGGCCCGATCCACGACGAGACTGTCTACGAGGACCTGCCGGTCATCGGCGAGCTGCCGAAAGACCTCAATGGAGCGTATTTCCGCAACGGACCGAATGCGCACTACGTCGGCCCCGGCCGCTATCACTGGTTCGACGGCGACGGCATGCTGCACGCCGCGTACTTCGATCGCGGCCGCGTCACCTATCGCAACCGCTGGGTGCGCACGAGTTGCTTCCGCGCCGAGGAAGCCGCGGGCCGCGCGCTCTGGCCGGGCATCATGGATCCGCCGCGCGCCGACCGCCCGGACATGCCGCTCAAGGACACCTCGAATACCGACGTGAAGTTCCACGCCGGCAGGCTCGTGACGATGTGGTACCTGGCCGGACAACCGTACCACGTCGATCCGTGGACGCTCGAGACGATCGGCCCGGCCGATTTCAAGGGCACGCTCAAGACGCACGTCTCGGCGCACTCAAAGGTGGACGAGCAGACCGACGAGTTCATCTACTTCGACTACGGCAAGCAGTGGCCGTACATGAGCTACGGCATCGCCGGGCCGGACGGCGCGATCCGGCACACCACGAACGTCGAACTGTCCGGGCCGAGCCTGCCGCACGACATGGCATTCACGAAGCAGCACGTGATACTGCACGACCTGTCGCTGACCTACGACCCCGAAGCGTTCGCCGCCGGCCGGCACAAGCTGCGCTTCTTCAGCGAGCGCCCGGCACGCTTCGCGGTGATTCCGAAGTACGGCAGCGAGCGCGAGATCCGCTGGTTCGAGGCCGAGCCCTGCTTCATCTACCACGTGGTCAACGCCTGGGACGATGGCGACGAGGTCGTCATGGTCGGCTGCCGCTACAAGACGCCGCGCGACCTCGCCGGCGCGCCCGACGAGCAGCGCTTCGCGAAGGCGATCGCGCACCTGCAGATCGAGGCATACCTCTACGAGTGGCGCTTCAACCTGCGCACCGGAGCCACTCGCGAGCGCCTGATCGACGACACGATCAACACCGAGTTTCCGACGATGAACAGCTGGCTGCAGGGCGTGCCCACCCGCTACTCCTACAACGTGCTGATGAAGAACCGTCCGCTCGGAGCGCAGTTCGCGGGACTCGCGAAGTACGACTGCACGGATGGCTGTTTCACGGCCTACAGCGGCGGCGATCACCTCTGGTACAGCGAGTCTCCGTTCGCGCCCTCGGACGCGCGCTCCGCCGAGGACGACGGCTACCTCGTCAGCTTCGTGACTGACATCAACACGGCAACGACGGAACTCCAGGTCTTCGACGCCCGCGGCACGAGCCTGGGTGACGGACCGGTGGCCCGGATCCCGCTGCCCCGCCGCGTGCCGCACGGCTTCCACGGTACCTGGGTCAGCTCGCAGCGGCTCGGTCGGGCCAGCTGAGGCCTCGCGGGGCATGACGCAAGCGTTCATTTTCGATTGCCTGCGCACGCCGCGTGGCGCAGGCAAGCCGGGCGGTGCGCTCTCGGGCGTGCCGGCGGCTGGCCTGCTCGCAGGGCTGCTGCGGGAACTGGCCGGGCGCGCGAGCCTCGACACCGGGCGCGTCGGCGAAGCGATCATCGGCTGCGTCACGCAGACCGGCGAACAGGCCGGCAATGTCGGCAAGGTCGCCGCGCTCGAGGCCGGCTGGAGCGACTCCGTCTCCGTCGCCACGGTGAATCACTACTGCGCGTCGAGCCTGTGGGCCTTCAATACGGCCGCGGCTCGAGTACTCGCGGGCGAGGGCCTGATGGTCGCGGGCGGCGTGGAATCGATGTCGCGCGTGCCGATGGCCTCCGACCGTCCGCCGTTCCTCAGCGACCCGGCCACGGTGCAGCGACTGCGCACGCCGCCGATGGGCGTCAGCGCGGACGCGATCGCGACGCTTTATGGCATCCTGCGCGAAGAGGCCGAGGCGTACGCCGTGCAGTCACAGCAACGCGCCGAACAAGCGCGCGCAGAGGGACGGTTCGATCGGTCACTGGTGCCGGTCCGGGATTCCACGGGGACACTACTGCTCTCCCAGGACGAGACCATTCGCGCGAACGCGACGCTCGAGAAACTGCTGGCGATGTCGCCTTATTTCGCCGAGATGGGCGCGCAATGGGCCGACGCGCTGATTCTCGAACGCTATCCGGCACTCGGCTCGGTCACGCATTACCACCATGCCGGCAACTCGCCGGCCATGGCGGATGGGGCCTCGGTCGTGCTGCTCGGTACGCAGGCAGCCGGAACCGCGCTCGGACTGCGGCCACGCGCCCGCGTCATCGCGACCGCCGTGCACGCAGACGAACACGTGCTGGCACTGAACGGGGCCCTTGGCGCCACCCGCAGGGCCCTCGAGCTCGCGGGGTTGCGGGTCGAGGAGATCGACCTGTTCGAGGTCAACGAGGCATTCGCTGCGCCGACGCTGGTCTTTGCGCGCGCATTTGGCATCCCGCCGCAGAAGCTGAACGTCAACGGCGGCGCAATCGCGCTCGGCCACGCGATGGGCGCGACGGGCACCACGCTGGTCGGCATGCTGGTCGACGAGCTCGAGCGGCGCGGCCTGCGGCGCGGCGTGGCTGCGGTGAGCGGCGCGCTCGGACTGGGGGCTGCAGCCGTCGTCGAGATCGTCCCGGGCTGACCATGAACTCGAAGGCTGCCCAACTGTACGAACGACACCGGCCGCTGCTGCAGCGTGCGATCGAGGCCTGCGCGACGCGCGAATATTTCAGTCCGTTCCCGGAAACGCCGGATCGCTACCCCGACTTCGCCACCGCGTTCGAACGCGGTCGGACGGCTTTCGAGGCACAGCGGGGTCGCGCATTCGAACTCGACCAGCCGGGCGAGATCGGGCGGCTCGGCGACGAGGTCTCTCCCTACACGAGCCAACGGCTGGGCATCGACTACCCCCGGGCCGATGTGGATGCCTTGTTCGATGCCGCGCGCAAGGCCATGCGCACGTGGGGCGATGCCAGCGCGCAAGCGCGCGTCGGCGTCTGCCTCGAGATCGTGCAGGCCCTGTTCGGCGAGTTGCCGCGACTGGTGCCCGCCGTGATGCACACCGCCGGCCAAAGCCACGCAATGAGCTATGCGGGCAGCGGCACGAATGCACTCGACCGTGGCATCGAGGCCATCGCCTACGCACACCAGGCGATGACTGCGGTTGCCACGCAGGCCTTGTGGGAACGGCGCTTCGGCGCGGCCACGATCCGGTTGCAGAAGCGCTTCCAGCTCGTCCCGCGCGGCGTCGCCGTGTGCTTCACCTGCGCGACCTTCCCGACCTGGAACGCGTTTCCGGCGATGTTCGCCAGCCTCGCGACCGGCAACGCGGTGATCGTCAAGCCACATCCGACCGGCATCCTGCCCATGGCGCTGTCCGTGCGAGTCGCCCGCCGGGTACTCGCGGAGGCCGGATTCGACCCGAACCTCGTGACCCTCGCTGTCGACAGCCCCGAGGCTCCGCTCGGCATGCGGCTGGTAAAGCATCCGGGCACCGCGATCGTGGACTTCACCGGCAGCGCGCGGTTCGGCGCCTGGGTCGAGCAGAATGCGCACCCGGCGTTGAGCTATACGGAAACCTCGGGCGTGAACACGGTGGTGCTCGAGTCGATGGACGACCTGGAGCCGGTCGCCCGCAGCCTCGCGACTACGATGAACCTGTTCTCCGCGCAGATGTGCACTTCGCCACAGAACATCTACGTGCCGCGCGGCGGCGTCCCCGTGGGCGGCCGGCGGGCCAGCGTGGACGAGGTCTGCGATGCGCTGGTGGCGGCTTTCCGGGCCGTCGCCGCGGAACCGAAGCGAGCCGCGTCGATCCTCGCGACCGTGCAATCGCCTGCGACGCTCGACCTGGTCGGACGCATGCACGAAAGCGGCAGCCGACGCGGCGCGGTACTGCTCGACTCGGCGCCATACGCCCACCCGGACTTCGCGGCGGCGCGCACCGCGACACCGCTGCTGCTGAGGGTCACACCCGCTGCGCGCGACCTGTACTGCGAGGAACGCTTCGGCCCGATCGGCTTCCTGATCGAGACCGATGACGCGGTCAGCGCACTCGAGTCCGCCACGGCCGACGTGCGCGAGGCCGGTGGAATCACCGCCTTCGTCTACTCGCAGCGGGACGATTTCCTGGCCGCGGCCGAGGCAGCCTATGCGGTGGCGGGGGCGCAACTGACCTGCAACCTGACCGGCGCGATGCCGCTCAATTTCGCGGCCTCCTACAGCGACTATCACGTCACCGGCCTCAATCCCGCCGGCAACGCAACGTTGACGGACGCGTCCTTCGTCGCGGCACGTTTTCGCATTGCACAATCGCGGCGTCCGGTCGCCTGAACGCAACAACCGTTGCGCGGCACGCCGCAACTGCGGTATAGGTCTGCTTGTGCAAGTGACTCGCGACTGCGAAGAAATCATTTCACCGGGGGAGACAGCAATGACGATGATTCGGACTGTGGTGAATCGTTGCCTCGTGGCGGCTGCAGGCGCGGTGGTCGCCGTACCGCCCGCACTCGCCCAGCAGGCGGCCCGGACCGGCGGCCTCGAGGAGATCGTCGTCACGGCGCAGAGACGCGTCGAGAGCGCGCAGGACGTGCCGATCGCCCTGACGGTCTTCGACTCCAGCGTGCTCGCGCGTGCGAACATCACCCGCATCGAAGAGATCGTGATGCGCACGCCGAACTTCACCATGATGCGCGTCAACGTCGGCGAGCCGCAGTTCTACATCCGCGGGGTCGGGTCGAATTCGGACTCGGCCGCGGGCGACCCGACCGTGGGAGTATTCCAGGACGAGATCTACGTCGGCCGCATCAGCGGCGCGGCCTTCGACGTCTTCGACATGGAACGCGTCGAAGTCCTGCGCGGGCCGCAAGGCACGCTGTTCGGCCGCAACACCTCGGGCGGCGCGGTCAATTTCATCCCGAAGCGCCCGGAGCAGGATTTCTACGCGAGCGCCGAGCTGTCCTATGGCAACTACGACGCCATCGACGGTCGGCTCGTGGTGAACGGCGGCCTCACGGACAGCGTGGCCGGGCGCCTGTCGGTCAGCCGCAGCGAGCACAGTGGCTTTTCCGAGAACATCACGACCGGCGCAGAGCTCAATGACGGGGACAACTGGAGCGTGCGCGGGCAACTGCTCTTCACGCCGAGCGACTCGAGCCGGCTGCTGCTCGGCTACGACTACGTCAAGGACGATACCGAGGGCAACGCGCGCGTGCCGTTCCCGGTGTTCGACACCGGCCAGGTCGGCGCCGCCAACAATCTCGCATTGAGGGCTTTGCGGGCCATCTGGCCAGCGGGCTCCGACGTCCGCAAGGCCTACTCCGTCCCCGAGTCGTTCCAGGAACGCGAAATCAACGGACTCACCGTGCGCTACGAGAACGATGCCAGCTATGGCAGCTGGACCGTGCTCGGCGGCTGGCGCAACGTCGAGTTGAACTGGCTCGAGGACCTCGACGGACTCAAGCCCTTCGGCTTCCCGCCGGTGACGCCACCGTTCCCGCAGCCCTACGGCTGGGTGCTCAAGAACCGCGACGAGGCGGCCGAGGATGCCGAGCAGTACAGCCTCGAACTGCGTCTCACCTCGCCCGCCGATGCGCGGGTGTTCTGGGTCGCGGGCTTGTATTACTTCACGGAAACCGTGGATCGCACGGAGAGCTTCCTGACGCAGTTCAGCCTCGCACCGCCGGCCGGTGGTGACGTGACGTTCGTGCAGGATGTGGACTCCGACAGCTATGCCGCGTTCGGCCAGATCACCTACCCGTTCACGGACCGCTTCAGCACGACGCTCGGGCTGCGCTATACGGAGGATGAGAAGGAAGCGCGCCAGATCGGCCGCAACAACGATCCGAACGACGCGACGCCTGGCATTCCGCTGTTCCCTGGACAGCCCTACGACATCACGGCCGACGACTCGTGGGACTCCGTCACGGGTCGGCTCGGCGTGGACTATCGCACGGCGTCCGGCCAGCTCCTGTACGCGAGCGCGAGCAAAGGCTTCAAGTCCGGCATCTTCCCGAGCCAGAACAACGTCGTGCAGAACGTCGGCGTTGCCACGCCCGAGGAAGAGGTCTGGAGCTACGAGATCGGCGCCAAGACCGAGTGGTTCGACCGCTCGCTGCGCGTCAATCTCGCCCTGTTCCACATGGACTACGAGGACCTGCAGCTGTTCCGCCTCGATCCCCAGCTGCGCCTCTTCACGTTCACCGAGGACACGGTCAACCAGGGCGCCGAGCTCGAGATCCTGGCCGCCCCTGCCGAAGGCCTCGAAGTCGGCCTGAACGCGGCCTACCTCAGCGCCGAGGTGGACGGTGGACTGAACGACGGCGGCCAGCTGCCCCGCGCGCCGGAACACACGCTCGGCGCATTCGCCGAGTATTCGTGGCCGGTCGCCGGTGGAGGTCTGTCGGTCCGCGGCGAGTTCAAGTGGACGGACGACTACCGAACGGAGATCCCGTACTACAACGACGCCCCGAACTGGCGTGTGACGGAAATCGAGAGCTATGCGCTGCTCGACGCGAGAGCCGCATACCAGCTCGAGGGCCGCAACCTCGAGTTCTCCGTCTGGGGCAAGAACCTGACCGACGAAGAGTACCCGCTGCACATCATTCCGTTCCTCGGCAACGGCTTCTCGATCTTCGCGCCGCCGCGGACCTACGGCGTCGCGGTGTCCTGGAAGTCGCGCTGACGAGTGCCCTCTCCTCCCCCTCTCCCGCACCTGCGGGAGAGGGCTGGGGTGGGGAGCGCTTGGGATAATGACGCGCGTCAGGCTACAGTCCGCGCATGGTCTCCGGGCTGTTCCTCTCCACGCTCGCCATCGCGTACCTCGCGCTGCTGTTCGCCGTGGCGTTCTACGGGGAGCGCAAATCGATCTACCCGAGCCGCGTGCGGCTGCGTCCCTACATCTACAGCCTCGCGCTCGGCGTCTACTGCACGACCTGGACGTTCTTCGGCGCCGTGGGCACGGCCGTCCGCGACGGCTGGGCGTACCTGCCGATCTACCTCGGTCCCGCGCTCGTATTCCTGTTCGGCACACCGTTCCTGGTGCGCCTGGTTTCTGTCGCGCGCGCACACAACATCACATCGATCGGCGATCTCCTGTCATCCCGGTTCGGCAAGAGCCCCGCGCTCGGCGCCCTCGTCGCGGTCATTGCGCTGACCGCGGGCGTGCCATACCTGGCATTGCAGTACAAGGCGGTCGGCACCAGCATCGACGTGCTGACCGGATCGGACGCGGCGCACCCGGCATGGTTCGCCGATCCCGCGCTCTGGGTGGCGATGCTGATGGCGCTGTTCGCGGTGCTGTTCGGCACCCGCAGGCTCGATGCGACCGAGCACCACGAGGGCGTGATGCTAGCGATCGCGTTCGAGTCGATGGTGAAGCTGCTCGCTTTCGTCGCGATCGGAATTTTCGCGCTGCTACACCTCGAGGACGCGCCCCCGCTCGCGGCCACGCGCCTCGGCGACCTCGAGGATCTCGCCAGCACCAGCTTCGCCGCCTCGACGCTGCTCGCCGCCGCGGCGATTTTCTGCCTGCCGCGCCAGTTCCTGGTCGGCGTCGTCGAATGCGCGGACCCGGCCGACGTGCGCAGGGCACGCTGGCTGTTCCCGGCCTACCTCGCCGTATTCACTCTCTCGGTGATCCCGGTCGTGCTGGCCGGCCTCGGCTCGGGGCTCGGCGAACGGCACCATCCCGACTCGTTCGTGCTGACGCTGCCGATGCATCACGGCGAGACGGGCCTCGCGATCCTCGTGTTCCTCGGCGGCCTGTCGGCCGCGACCGCGATGGTGATCATGGCGAGCATCGCGCTCGCCACGATGATGACCAACGACCTGGTGATGCCGGCCCTGTGGCGCAGCCGCTGGCAGGGCGTCGCTAACGACGTCGGCGTCGGGCGGCTGGTGCTGCGGTTGCGCCGCATCGCCATCGTGCTGCTGGCCGTGCTCGCCTACGCGTACCACCGCAGCATCAGCGCGCCCGCCAGCCTCGCCTCGATTGGACTGCTGGCCTTCACCGCCGTCGCGCAGTTCGCGCCGGCGATCCTGGCGGGCCTCTACTGGCGCGGCGCCACGCGCGAAGGTGTGTTCTGGGGACTCGCCGCAGGCTATGTCGTCTGGATCTACGGGCTGCTGCTGCCGGCGCTCGGCGTGAGCAGTCTGGTCGGCTTTTCGCTGCTCAACGGCTGGATGCTCGCGACCACCGCGAACGTGCTCGTCATGGTCGCCATCTCGCGGCTGGGCGGCGTCTCGTTCCGCGAGCGCATGACCGCGACTGACTTCCTGCGGGGTGCACTGCCGGTGCCCGGCGTCGCTGACGCTGGCGGCGCCCGTGTGGGCGACCTGATTGCGGTCACCGAGCGCATCCTCGGCGCCGACGCGACCGAGGGCGCCCTGCAGGAATACTGTCACCAGGCCGGACGGCCGATGCCGCGTCCGTCCGAGCCCGCCGACCGCGGCCTGCTGCAATCGATGGAGCGCGTGCTTGCCGGCGCGATCGGTGCCTCCTCGGCCCGGCTCATGCTGACGCACGCGCTGCGGGGCCGCGGCATCACCGCCGAGGAAGTCGCGGAGCTGCTCGACGAAACCTCCCAGGAGCTGCGATTCAGCCGCCAGTTGCTGCAGGCCACGATGGAGAACGTATCGCAGGGCATCGCGGTAGCCGACGCAGAGGCGCGGATCGTCGCGTGGAACCGGCGCTATCTGCAGATGTTCGACTACCCGGAGGGCATGGTCTACGTCGGTCGTCCGGTGGCCGACCTGATCCGCTGGAACGCGGAGCGCGGCGTATTCGGCGACACGGACCCGGAGGCTCAGATCAGCAAGCGCCTGGCGCACATGCGCGCCGGCACCTCGTATGTAATCCAGCGCGAATGGCTCAATGGCCGGGTCTACGAGATGCACGGCCAGGGCATGCCGGACGGCGGCTACGTTACGACGTTCACCGACATCACGGACTTCAAGCGGACCGAACAGGCCCTGCTCGAGGCGAAGCAGACGCTCGAGCAGCGCGTCGAGGAACGCACGCGCGAACTGCAGCTCGCGCTCGAGGCGCAACGTGACGCCAAGCGACTCGCCGAGGAAACCAATGCGACGAAGACGCGCTTCGTCGCGGCGGCGAGCCACGACCTGTTGCAGCCGCTCAACGCGGCGCGCCTGTTCGCCTCGGCGCTGGAGGAGCAATCCGACGACCCCGCCGTGCTGGAGATCGCGGGTCGCATCGACAGCTCGATGCGGGCGGCCGAGGACGTGCTCGACGACATGCTCGACATCGCGCGACTCGAGAGCGGCACGATGCGCGCGGAGATCGCGGATTTCGCGCTGTCCGAGGCATTCGAGCACCTCGAGCGCCAGTTCGCGCCGCTCGCCGCGCGCCGCGGCCTGCGGCTGCACGTAACGCGCCCGGCGTGCAGCGTTCGCAGCGATCGCGTGCTGCTGCGGCGCGTACTGCAGAACCTGATCTCGAACGCACTGCGTTATACGCAGCGCGGTGGCGTGCTCGTGGGCTGCCGATGTCGCGGAGACTTCGTCGAACTCGAGGTCTGGGACACAGGGCCCGGTATCGCCGGCCAGCACCAGCGCGCGATCTTCGACGAGTTCCAGCGCCTCGACCGTCCCTCGCCCTGGGGCGAGCAGGGCATCGGCCTCGGCTTGTCGATCTGCGACCGCATCGCGCGCCTGCTCGGCTTGCGACTCGGGCTGCGGTCGCGGCCCGGCCACGGCTCGGTCTTCAGCGTGCGCGTGCCGAAAGGTGCAACACCGGTGGCCGAGCCGGCAGGATCGCGCGAAGTGGCGCGGCTGCCGTCGAGCCTCGTCGAGCTGACGGTGCTGTGCGTCGACAACGAACCCGAGATCCTGGCCGGGATGAGCGCGCTGCTCACACGCTGGGGAGTACGAGTCATCACGGCCGCCGGCGCCGAGGAGGCGCGCCGGGCCATGTTGCGTGACCACCCGGCCGTCGTGCTCGCGGACTACCGCCTCGCGGAGTCGGAATGCGACGGGATCGACCTGTTGATCGAACTGTGCGGGGACGACGCGTCGGCTGCGCCCGCCGGGGTCCTGATCACGGCCGACCACACCGCGGCCGTGGCGGCCCGCTCGCGCGCCCTGGGGTTTCCCGTACTGCGCAAGCCGCTGAAGCCCGCGGCACTGCGCGCCCTGCTCGGTGCGCTTTCGTCGCACCGGACGATGCCGGCGGCCTGACTTACTCTGCGTCGTCCGGAGGCGGCTTGACGCTCGAGCGATCGACCGCGAGCCGGCCCGCGGCGAGCACGGCCTGGGTTCGCGTCGCGACGCCGAGCTTGCGCAGGATCGCGGTCACGTGCGCCTTGACGGTCGCCTCCGACACGTCGAGCTCGTAGGCGATCTGCTTGTTGAGCAAGCCGGAGCAGAGCATGCCGAGCACGCGGAATTGCTGCGGCGTGAGGGCGGCCACGCGGCGTGCGATCCGCAAGTCCTCTTCGGAAGCTGGCGTGGTGCGCGGCGCATGGAACCCGGGCGGCGTGTAGATCTCGCCCGCGAGGACGGTCTCGACCGCCTGGCCGATCTGCCCCGCTTCGGTGGACTTCGGAATGAATCCCTGCGCGCCGTAACAGAGCGCGCCCGCGATCGTCTGCGCATCGTCGTCAGCCGATACGACGACCACGGGCAGGTCCGGCCGGCTGCCGCGCACGTGGACGAGCGCGTTGAAGCCCTGCGCTCCGGGCATGTTGAGGTCGAGCAGCAACAGGTCGGCGTCCGGTTCCGACTCGATCGCGACAAGCAGTGCGGCCACGGAGTCCGCCTCGACGAACTTTGCGCCGGATTCCAGGCGCCCCACGGCCGCCTTGAGCGCCTCGCGAAACAGCGGGTGGTCATCGGCGACGATGATCTGGCGAACCATGGGCCGGCAGCCTATACCCACCGCATTCCGTGTGGCAGTCCTCCAACGTTCGACCAATGGCGAATACCGGCATCCGGCGGCCCAGCGCAGCATTGTGGTAGTTCCACCACGGGGGGCCCGGCCGATGCGCATTCATAGCTACAGACACGCCACTCTTCGCAAGATCGTTGCGGTCACACTCACCGCCGCCATGGTCGGCATACCTGCCGCCGCGTGGTCGCAGACTGCCAAAGAGCAGGAACTCGAGGCGCGCGTCGCCGAGCTCGAAAAGCTGGTCCAGCAATTGGCCGCTGAAAAGAAGGCCGCACCGGCTCCAGCGGCGGCCCCGGCTGCTGCGCCGCCTGCGAAGCCCATCCAGGCCTCGACGATCACGCCGAACGCCGCTCCCGGAACCACCTTTGTGGTCACCGGCTTCGTCAAGGCCGACGCGATCTGGACCGACACCTCGGATGGCGAACTCGCCGACAGCAGCGTGGGTCGCGACTTCTACGTCCCGAGCACGATCCCGATCGGTGCACCGCAGAATGACGAAGGCACGGACCTGAACGCGCACGTCAAGCAGTCGCGGTTCAACTTCGGCACCGACACGATTCTCGAGGGTGGCGACAAGCTGATGACGCGGTTCGAGGTCGACTTCTTCGGGTCGATCACCGGCGACCAGCGCATCAGCAACACCTACGCGCCGGTCGTGCGCCATGCCTACGTGCAGTGGCGCAACTGGCTCGTCGGCCAGACCTGGAGCAACTTCATGGACGTCGCAACGCTGCCCGAGTCCGTGGACTTCATCGGCCCGACGGACGGCACCACCTTCGTGCGCCAGCCGCAGGTCCGCTACACGGCGGGCGGGCTCTCGCTGTCGGCTGAAAATCGTGAAACGACGATCCTTCCCTACGACGTCGCCGGGGTGGCAGGCGCCCGGATCATCTCCGACGACGGCTACGCTCCGGACCTGACCGCGCGGTATGCGTGGAAGGGCGACTGGGGCCACGTGGCCCTCGCCGGCCTGCTGCGCGAACTAACGCACGAGACGGCCACCATCGACGACTCGACGTGGGCGGGCTCGCTGAGCCTCTCCGGCAAGTTCAACTTCGGCAAGGACGACATCCGCTGGATGGCGCTCTACGGCAACCTCGGGCGCTACGTCGGCCTCAACTTCGCGACCGACGCGGTTCTCGATGCGAACGGCAATCTCGATTCGCTCGACGGCTACGCGGGCTTCATCGCCTACCGCCACATGTGGACGGACAGGCTGCGCAGCACGTTCACGTACGCGCTGCAGGAGTACGATAACGAATCGATCCTCGGCAACTCGGCCGCGAACAAGTCGAGCAGCAGCTGGAACGTGAACGTGTTCTACTCGCCGATCCCGAAGCTCGACATCGGCGCCGAGTATCGCCAGGCGACTGCCGAGCGCGAGAACGGGGACGACGGCGACCTCGATCGCCTGCAGCTGACGACCAAGTACTCGTTCTGATCAGCCGCGCCGCGTGGACTGCCACGCGGCGCGTACCACTTTCCACTCGTCGTCCTCGAGCTTCAACTCGAGGACGATTTCGTTTATGTCGGCCGCGAGCTCGAATGCGGTCGCCCCGGCCGCCTCCCGGCCGAGCGTGCCCACCGTGACGCGCACCCGCGCGAGGTCCCGGTAGGGAAACTCGACGCTGTCGATTCGCGTCAGCAACGCGATCGACTGGTGAGTCACGAAGTACCCGCGCAGCACTTGCTTCAAGTCGTCCCGTCCGCCGCCGTGCTCATCGAGAAACGCCGGTGAAACATGCTCGAGAAGGCCAGAGAGGTCGCGCGCCTCGGCCGCCTGCTCGCCGGCGGCAATCACGGCGCGCACCTGCGCCTCGGGCGTGCCACGCTGCTGGCAACCGCCGAGCATTGCACCCGCACAGAGCCACGCGCCGGCAATCACCGGCAGGAAAAACCAGCGCCCCTGTGGCAGCATCGTCGCACCCCTGCAATCAGGTCATCGATTCCGATTCTCCCATGCGCGCCTGTCGTTACCACGCACCGGTCGGGAAATCGCTGCCGCGACTCGAGAACGTGCCGGTCCCCGCGCCGGCGCCCGGCGAAGTGCTGGTGCGCGTGCGCTGCGCGAGCCTCAATCCGGTGGACTGGAAACTCGCCGACGGGAAATTCCGCTTCCTGGTCAAGGGCGGCTTGCCGCGCACGATGGGTTCGGATTTCTCCGGAGAGATCGCGGCCGTGGGTGCCGACGTCGAGGGCTGGGCGCAAGGCGAGCCCGTCATGGGGTTCATCGATCCGTTCGCCAGGCCGCTGGGCACGTTCGCCGAGTTCGTGCCCGTGCCGGTCGAATTCGTGTTCCGTCGACCCGCGCCGCTCGATGAAGTGCTGGGCGCCGCCCTCCCCTGCGTCGGAGTCACCGCAGTCGCGCTTTGCGATCTCGGCCAGGTCGGCCGCGGCTCCCGGGTACTGGTCAACGGGGCCGCCGGCGGCGTGGGTCACATGGCGGTGCAGGTGGCGAAGGCGCGGGGCGCGCACGTCACGGCGGTGGCGAGTGCGGGGCGGCGTCCATTCGTGACCGCGCTCGGCGCCGATGCTTTCATCGACTACCGGGCTGAACCCATGGAACAGTGGCCAGTTGAATTCGACGCCGTGCTCGACTGCGTACCCAACCTGCCGCGAGACTGCCACGGCCGGCTGCTGAAGCGCGGCGGCCACTACGCAAGCACGCTGCCGAATGCGTGGACCTACACTCTGGACCCGCTGCTGAACCGCCTCGGGCCCCTGGCGCGGCACGCGGTGATGCTGCGGCCGAGCGAGCAGGCGCTGGCGGAGCTGCTGCGTTATCGGGCCGACGAAAAACTGCGTTGCGAGATCGCGGGCGAATTCCCGCTCGAAAATGTCGCGCAGGCCATCGAGCTGTCGCGCGCCGGTCGCGTCGCGGGGAAGCTCGTCATCCGGGTCGCGTGACGATTACCTTGCTGCCCCGGGACCCTGCAGGCGTGGAGCGGGCACTGCGCGCCACTCCAGCCTGCCGGGGCGGAGAACCGTGAGCTGCCGCATGTCAGGCGTAGACCTGGATGTTGCTCACGGCGTAGGTCAGCGACCCGAAGACGATCGTCACGGTGACGACGAGCCCGGCCAGGACGCGAGTGGTGAAGCGGTCGACGTTGTTGCAGGTGAACATTGTTGGATCCTCCGTTGCGTGCGGAGGCCAAGTTACGCCTGCAGATTGGCCGGATAAACAACAGTAATCTGATTTGTCTATTCAGCAATCCTGAATAACCTCCGGACGACCCGGTCGGGTGCAGCCGGAGGCTGGGGATTACTTCGCGAGCTTGATGATGCCGCAGGCCTCGCGGGCGCCGCCGGCACACCCCTTCTTGAGGTCGGTCTCCTCGTCACAATACGTGTCGGGCTGGACATGCACGATGATCGAGCTGCCATCCGCGTCGAAGACGCTCAGGCGCCCCGGCGACAGCGTCACCCGGTTGGTCGTGTGCTTCAGGGAGCCGACACCGTCCTTGATGTCGAGGTTGATCAGGTCGCCCATGTGAAACGGGTGATTGATGTCCGCGGCCGGGACGTCGTCGCTGGCCGTGTCGGGCCGGGGTTGCCCGAATGGACCGGGGTCGTGATGGCCACCCGCGGCGGCGCATGGGTCGCAGGCCGCGGTTTCATGGATGTGCACGGCGCGCTGGCCATCGGGCAAGCCCGTCATGCGCAGCTCGACCGTGACTTCCTTGACGCCTTCCGGAGTGACCTGTTCGACCAGCGTGGCCGTGCCCGAGACCTTGGGGTCGGTGCAGCCCTTCATTTCTGCCGAGGCGCGCAACCCTTCGGCCGAGGCCGCGGTGGGAATCAGCACGACGGCAGCGAATGCGACGATTGTCCTGCGCATGAGAGTCTCCTCCTGGTGAATCCAATCTGTCGTTGGACGGGCGCATTATGCCCCCGTCCACCCGGGTCCGCTCGTGCTAGAGCACCAGCGTCATCTGCACCAGGTCCGGATCCTCGGGGTCGCTGCGCGTTTCGAATCCGAGCGATCGCGACAGATCGATCATCCGGGTGTTCTCTCGCAGCGTGACGCCGGTCATGACCTTGAGGCGGCGGTCGCGTGCCGCCTCGATGAGCCGTGTAAACATGCGCCGGGCGAGGCCCTTACCCTGCCAGTCGTCGCCGACGACGATCGCGAACTCGCAGGTCTCCTCGTCCGGCAGCGTCGTGTAACGAACGACGCCGATCTGCTGTTCGCCCTCCGGCGTATCGATGACGGCCACCAGCGCCAGTTCGCGGTCGTAGTCGATCTGCGTGAAGCGCGACAGCATGCCGGGCGACAGATCGCGCAGCCCGAACATGAAGCGCAGGAACTTGGACTGCTCGGACAGGCCGTGCACGAAGGCGCTCTCGATCGCGGCGTCCTCCGGACGGATCGGCCGGATCGTCGCGACGATGCCGCCGGGTAGTTCCATCGAATCGACCAGTCCGCTCGGGTAGGGGTGGATCGCCATGTGGTCGTAAGGGCGTGCCGCAGGTCGGGCGGGGATCACTCCGATGCGCGCATCCACGACGACCGCGCCTCGCTCGGTGACGATCAGCGGGTTCAGGTCCATCGCGCCAACGCACGGCAACTCGCAGACGATCTCCGACACACGCAGCAGGATCTCCTCGACGGCCTCCTCGTCCGCGGCGGGCGCACCCCGCAGCGGCTGCAGCGCCTGGCCGGCCCGGGTGCGCCGGATCAGGTCGCGCACCAGGAACTGGTTGAGAGGCGGCAGCGCCACCGCGCGATCGCGGATCACCTCGACGAGAATCCCGCCGAGGCCGAAGCTGATCGCGGGGCCGAACACCGGGTCGCGCACGACGCCGATCATCAATTCGCGACGATTCTGCTCCCGGTACATCGGCTCGATCAGCACGCCCTGCAACTCCGCATCCGGCCGGGCGCGCGCCACGTCAGCGAGCATCCTGGCGTACGTTTCCCGAACGGTCTGTTCGTCGGCGAGGTTCAACGCCACGCCGTCGACGTCGGTCTTGTGCGCGATGTCCGGCGAAAGGATCTTCATCGCGACCGGCAGGCCCACTTCGCGAGCCCTGGCCACCGCGTCGTCCGCGGATTGCGCCGGCAGGCTGCGCACGATCGGGATCCCGAAGGCGCTCAGCAATTCCTTGGATTCCGCCGGGTTCAACCACTCGCGATCCGCGGCCAGCGCCGCGTCGATCAGAGCTTGCGCGCGGGCCCGATCCGGCGCCGAGGTCGGTGCCAGCGGCTCGGGGACCTGCAGCAGTTGCTGCTGGTTCGACGCGTAGAGCCCCAGTGCGGCGACCGCGTCCACCGCGGTCTCGGGCCGCACGTAGCTCGGCACCTTGCTGGCGGCGAACTGCTGCCGGCTGGCCTCGACCGACTCGCCGCCCATCCAGCACGTGAACACCGGCTTGCGGCTACCTTTGGCGATCTGGATCAACGACTCTGTGATCGCGTCGGGATCGGTCAGCGCGTGAGGCACGAGGATCGCGAGCAGCGCGTCCACGCCCGGATCCTCGAGGCACGTGCGCGCGGCAGCCGCAAACTGGCTTCCGTCCACGTCCGGACGCACGTAGACCGGATTGCCCGGTCGCGCTGCAGGCGGCAGTTCCTCCGCGAGACGCTGCAGCGACGCCGCGCCGAGCTCGGCGAGCTTGAGCCCGCGATCCTGCGCGCGGTCTGCAGCGATCGTGCCCGGTCCGCCGGCGTTCGAGACGATCGCGAGCCGCCGCCCGCGCACGCGCACGCCGGCGCCCAACGTGGCTGCGGCCGTGTAGAGCTCGGAAAAATCACGGATACGCAACACGCCGGCGCGGCGCATCGCAGCGTCGAACACGTCGTCCACGCCCACCAGCGACCCGGTGTGGAACGCAGTGTCGGTGGGCCCCGACCCGTGCCGCCCGGCTTTCATGACGACGACGGGCTTGACCCGCGCCGCTGCACGCAGCGCGCTCATGAAGCGGCGTGCCCGGTCGACGCCCTCCATGTAGAGCATGATGCTGTCGGTGCCGGGATCGCGTGTCAGGTAATCGAGTATCTCGCCGAAGTCCACGTCGGCGCCGACCCCGGTCGAGATCACGCTCGAGAAGCCGACGTGCCGCAGCCGCGCCCAGTCCAGGATCGCCGCGCACAGCGCACCCGACTGGGATACCAGCGCGAGGCGACCCTTGTCGGCCTGGCCCGGGCCGCAAGACGCGTTCAGACCGATGTCGGTGCGGATCACGCCAAGGCTGTTCGGACCCAGGAAGCGCAGACCGTGCTTGCGCGCCTGCAGCCGCACCTGGCGCTCGAACCCGGCACCGGCCACGCCGCCTTCGCGGAAGCCGGCCGAGACGACGACGGCCGCCCGTATGCCCTTGCGGCCACAGTCGCCGATGATCTCGGGAACCGTCTCCGCCGGTGTCAGGATGACCGCGAGATCGGCCGGCTCAGGCAGATCGAGGATGCTGCGATGGGCCGCCTGCCCCGCAATCGTGTCGTGGCGCGGGTTGACGTAGTAGACCGGCCCGGCAAAGCCGCCCTCGGCGAGGTTGCGCCGGACGATATCGCCGAGCGACCCCGCGGTGTCGCTGGCGCCGACCAGTGCGACCGACGCGGGCTTGAAAAGGGCCGAAATGCGCTGGGCAGTCACGAGGGCTCCGGGATGAGCGCCGATCGACCTGCTCATGCTAGCTTTATACTCTGGCGAGTCCATCCCGAGTCACCGCAAGCCGAGTATCACCATGCCCGTGGCGTTCATTTCGCACCCGGCGTGCCGTCGCCACCAGATGGGCGACGGCCATCCGGAGCAGCCAGCCCGCCTGGATGCAATCGAGGAGCTGCTGCACGTTCGGCAGCTGCATGACTTTCTCGTGCACCACGAAGCGCCCCGCGCGAGCGTCGAGCAACTCATGCGCGTCCATCCGAGGACGCACGTCGAGCGCCTGGGCGCGCTTTCGCCCGCCGAGGGGCTCGTGCGCGTCGATCCGGATACCGCGATGTGCCCGGAAACGTTCGAGGCCGCGCTGCGAGCGGCCGGCGCGAACGTGCTCGCCACCGACCTGGTCGTGACCGGCGCGGTCCGTCGCGCGTTCTGCAACGTGCGGCCGCCGGGCCACCACGCGGAGCGCGCGCAGGCGATGGGTTTCTGCTTCTTCAACAACGTCGCGGTCGGCGCCGCGCATGCGCTCGAGCATCACGGGCTCGAGCGCATCGCGATCCTGGATTTCGACGTGCACCTCGGCAATGGCACCGAGGACATCTTTCGCGGCGATCGGCGCGTGCTGATCTGCTCGAGCTACCAGTATCCGCTCTACCCGGGCAGCAACCCCGGCTCCGTGCCTGGACACATCGTCAACTGCCCTCTGCCGCCGGGCAGCGGCAGCGAGGCCTTTCGCGCGGCGGTGACGCAGCACTGGCTGCCGGCGCTCGAGCAATTTGCGCCGCAGATGATCTTCATCTCGGCTGGCTTCGACGGCCACGCCGCCGATGATCTCGCTGAGCTGCGCCTGGCCACGGCCGATTACGGCTGGGTCACCGACCGGGCCTGCGAAGTCGCCGCGCGCCACGCGAACAATCGCGTCGTCGCGACGCTCGAGGGGGGCTACGAGTTGTCGGCACTCGCCGCGAGTGCCGTCGCGCACATCGACCGGTTGATGGCCGACTGACCGCGACGGCCATCCGCCGACGACGGTCCGCCCGCATCCGTAGGACTCCGACTACAGCATGGAGTGCGCCGGGTCGATCATACCTTCCATGACCCGCGGGACCCCGACACTGCGTGCACGCGGCCTGAGCAAGGTCTACCGGACCGGCGAGGTCGAGGTGCGAGCCCTGCGGGGCCTCGACCTGGTGCTCGAGGCAGGTGAGCTCGTGGTGCTGCTGGGACCGTCCGGCAGCGGCAAGTCCACGCTGCTCAACATTCTCGGCGGCCTCGACACCGCGTCGAGCGGCGAGGCGTGGTTCCTCGACCACGAGCTGTCGAGCCTGGACGACGCCGGTCTGACGCGCTACCGGCGTGAGCACGTCGGATTCGTGTTCCAGTTCTACAATCTGATCCCCAGCCTGACGGCGCTCGAGAACGTGGCGCTGGTGACGGAGATCGCCCGCAGCCCGATGCCGGCCGAGGAAGCGCTGCGGCTGGTCGGCCTGGGTGAGCGCCTGCATCACTTCCCGGCGCAGCTCTCGGGTGGCGAGCAGCAGCGCGTTGCCATCGCACGCGCGATCGCCAAACGGCCCGACCTGCTGCTGTGCGACGAGCCGACCGGCGCACTGGACAGTCAGACCGGCGTACTGGTCCTCGAGGCCATCGAGCGCATCCACGCAGAACTCGGCACCTCGACGGTGCTGATCACGCACAACGCCGTGATCGCCGACATGGCCGACCGCGTGCTCGTGATGGGCGACGGCACGATCCACGAGGAACGCCGCAACGTGCGGCGCCGACCCGCGCGGGAGATCTCATGGTGAGTCGGGCGCTGCACCGCAAGCTGCTGCGCGACCTGTGGCGCCTGCGTGGCCAGGTGCTGGCCATCGCACTGGTGATGGCGTCCGGTGTAGGCGTGCTCGTGATGTCGCTGACGACGGTCGAGTCGCTGGAGGAAACCGCGACCGCCTACTACGAGCGCTACCGGTTCGGGCAGGTGTTCGCGCGCGTGGAGCGCGCGCCGGAGCACCTTGCCGACCACATGCGCGAGATCCCGGGGGTGCAGGCCGTGGAAACGCGTGTGGTGCGGACCGCGGTGCTCGACATCGAGGGATTCGAGGAACCGGTCATCGGGCAGCTGGTGTCGATTCCCGAGCGCGCGGAACCGCGCCTCAATCGCCTGGCGCTGCGCGAGGGACGCTACCCGCGCATTGGTGACCCGGATGAGGCCGTGCTGTCGGAGCCGTTCGCGCAGGCGCACGGCCTCGAACTCGGTGAACACGTGCGCGCCGTCATCAATGGACGCTGGCGGGAACTCACGGTGGTCGGCATCGCCCTGTCCCCCGAGTACGTGTACGCAATCGGCCCGGGCGCACTGATGCCCGACGACCAGCGCTTCGGCGTGCTGTGGATGGGACAGGAAGCACTGCAGGCAGCGTTCGACCTCGACGGCGCATTCAATGACGTGAGTCTCGCGCTGCTGCGCGGCACGGACCCGGAGGCGGTCGTCGATCGCGTCGACGCGATGCTCGGTCGTTACGGCGGCATCGGAGCCTTTGCACGCGACGACCAGTTGTCGAACTGGTTCCTGATGAACGAGATCGTCCAGCTGCGGACGCTGTCGACGATCCTGCCGACCATTTTCCTGGCCGTGGCAGCCTTCCTGACTCACATGGTGCTGGGCCGCCTGATCGCCGTCGAGCGCAGCGAGATCGGCCTGCTCAAGGCGTTCGGCTACCGCAACCGCGACATCGCGCTGCATTACACGCAATTCGTGCTGGGCATTGGCGCGGTCGGCGTGCTGCTCGGCTGGACCGTGGGCTACTGGCTCGGCCTGTACAACACGGGCATCTATGCGGAGTTCTACCATTTCCCGTTCCTGCTGTTCCGACCGGGTCCGCGACCGTTCGCTCTTGCGGCCATGGTCAGCCTCGGCGCCGCACTGATCGGCGCACTGGGCGCCGTTCGCACGGCCGCCGCGATGCCGCCGGCCGAGGCGATGCGCCCGCCGGCACCACCGCTTTTCCGGCGCACGGCGCTGGGCCGCTTCGCATTCGTCCGGCGGCTGGACCAGCCGACCCGCATCCTGCTGCGACAGGTCGTTCGCTGGCCGGGGCGCTCGTTGATTACTTCGGCCGGAATCGCGATGTCGGTCGCGGTGCTGGTGACGTCCATGCAGTGGCTCGATGCCATCAACCACATGGTCAACGTCTACTTCCTCGAGGCGCAGGGACAGAACCTGACCGTCGGTTTCGCCGAGGCACGCTCCAGCGAGATCACGCGCGACCTCGCGCGGTTGCCGGGCGTGCAGACCACGGAGCCGATGCGCTCCGTCGCAGCCAAGTTGCGCAACGGCTGGCTCGAAGAGCGTGAGGCACTGCAAGGCCTGCCGGCCCGGCAGGAACTGTATCGCGTCTACGACGCCGACGGGCGCGCGCTCGAGTTGCCGCCCGAAGGCGTCGTGATCTCGACCATGCTCGCCGAGATGCTCCAGGTGCGCGTCGGCGAGAGCATCACCGTGGAGGTCCTCGAAGGCCGGCGGCCGGTTTTCGACGTCCCGGTCGCCGCCACTTTCGAGACGTACATCGGCTCGCCGGCCTACCTGGACATCCGCGCCCTCAACCGTCTCATGCGCGAGCGTCCGAGCGTGACCGCCGTGCACCTGAGGGTGGACGCGAAACAGCGGGCAGCGCTGTTCCAGGAACTCAAGACGCTGCCTCGCGTCAGCTCCGTCACGGTCAAGGAAGCGGCGGTGCAGACGTTTCGTGACACGATGGCCGAGACGATCACGATCTTCGTGTCGTTCTTCATCGTCTTCTCGTGCGCGCTGGCCTTCGGTGTCACCTACAACGCCGCCCGCATCTCGCTCTCGGAACGGGGACGCGAGCTCGCGACGCTGCGCGTGCTCGGCTTCACGCGTGCCGAGATCTCCTACATCCTGCTCGGCGAAGTGGCTCTGCTCACCTTCGTCGCGCTGCCCCTCGGCTGCGGGCTGGGTTACGCGCTGGCCAGCCTGATCGTGCAGGCGTTCAAGACGGAGCTCTACCGCGTGCCGCTGGTGATTCTCCCCTCGACCTACGGGTGGGCGATGCTGATCGGCCTCGCCGCCACCGTGGTGTCGGCCCTGCTCGTGCGACGGCAGGTGGACCGCCTCGACCTGATCGCCGTGCTGAAGACCCGGGAGTGAACGGATGACCCCTGCGCGCAAACGCCTGCTGTTCTGGGCCCCCCTCGTGCTCGCGCTCGTCGGCGCGCTGTTCTGGCTGTTCCGGCCCGCCACCGTGGCCGTGGACCTGATCGTGGTGGACCGCGGCCCGCTCACGGTCAGCGTAAGCGACGAAGGCGAGACCCGGGTCCGGGACATGTACGTGGTGTCGGCGCCAGTGCCGGGGCTCATGCGCCGCATCGACCTCGACGTCGGCGATGCGGTCACCGCTGACGAGACCGTGGTAGCGCGAATCGAGCCCAGCGATCCGTCGTTTCTCGACGTGCGGAGCGCGGCCGAGGCGCGCGCCGGCGTCGATGCCGCCGCGGCCGCACGCACCCACGCCGCGGCGCAGGTGAGCCGTGCACAGGCGGAGGTCGACTTTGCGCGGGCTGAGTTCGAGCGCATCCGGGCCCTCGCCCGCAGCCACACGGTGTCCGAGAACGAACTCGACGCCGCGCAACGGCGCGCAAGGACCGCGGAAGCGGCGCTCGCGGAAGCACGCGCCGAGCGCAGCGTGCGCGAGTCGGAGTACCAGGTGGCTCGCGCCCGGCTGGTGACGCCCGCCACATCCCGCAAGCGGGTGGCCGACTGCGAGTGCGTCAATGTCGTCTCGCCCGTCAGTGGCACGGTGCTCCGGATCGTGACAGAAAGCGAGGGCGTCGTGCAGTCCGGAGCTGCGCTGGTCGAGATCGGCGATCCCGGTCACCTCGAGATCGTGGTGGACCTGCTGTCGGCGGACGCGGTTCGCGTGCAGGCCGGGCAGCGCGTGATCATCGAAGCCTGGGGTGGCGACCGGCCGCTCGAGGGGACCGTGCGTCGCGTCGAGCCCTTCGGCTTCACCAAGGTGTCGGCGCTCGGCATCGAGGAGCAACGCGTCAACGTCATCGTCGACATCACGGAACCCCGCGAGAACTGGCGGCGGCTCGGCCACGGCTATCGCGTCGAGCCACGCATCGTTCTCTGGGAAGCAGCCGACATCCTGCGGGTGCCGTTGTCAGCACTGTTTCGGCAGGGCGAGCGCTGGGCGGTGTTCGTCGACAACGACGGCCGCGCCGAGCTGCGACCGGTCGAAATCGGACAGCAGAACGGTTTGCAGGCTGAGGTACGCTCCGGGCTGGAGGCCGGCGAGCGCGTCGTGCTGCATCCGGGCGACCGCGTCTCACCCGGCGCGCGGCTCGCCGAGCGCAACGGATGAGCCCCCTCCAGACTCACGCGCCTCGCCGTTTCACTCCGATTAAATTATATTTATATCAGAGTCTTGCGATACTTATCTAATGTCTTTTCTGGAACCGGATGGCCGGCGTTCTGGGTCGGCCGCGGTCGGGGCACCGGACGCAGTCGACCCGTATCGATCGTCTAATGGCCAATGGACCGGCCGGACGGTAGAAAAGGCAGAACTGCGCACGCCGGGGAGACGCACATGGGGAATTACGAGGCAGTCCACGCCCGCTCGATCAGTGATCCGGAGACCTTCTGGAGCGAGCAGGCGGCTCTGATCGACTGGCACGCGCCGTTCTCCCGGGTCCTCGACTACTCTCGACCGCCGTTCGCCAAGTGGTTCGTGGGCGGCCGCACCAACCTTTGCTACAACGCCGTCGATCGCCACCTCGCCGAGATGGGCGACTCGCCGGCCCTGATCTACCTCTCGACCGAGACCGGCGCGGAGAAGACCTACACGTTCCGCCAGTTGCACCGCGAGGTGAACCGCATGGCGGGGATCCTGCTGGGACTCGGCGTCGCCAGGGGGGACCGGGTCCTGGTCTACATGCCGATGATCCCGGAGGCCACGTTCGCGATGCTCGCCTGCGCGCGCATCGGAGCGATTCATTCCGTCGTGTTCGGGGGGTTCGCATCCGTCAGTCTCGCGACGCGCATCGACGACGCGAAGCCGAAGCTGATCATCAGCGCCGACGCGGGCTCCCGCGCGGGCAAGCCCGTGCCGTACAAGCATTTGCTCGACGAGGCGATCCGTCTGTCGAAGTACCCGCCTTCGAGCGTGCTGCTCGTGAACCGGGGCCTCGCCGAGATGGAGCGGGTTCCCGGCCGGGACGTCGATTACGCGGCGCTGCGCGCCGAGCACATGAACGACGAGGTGCCCTGCGAGTGGCTGGAGAGTTCCGAGCCGAGCTACATCCTCTACACGAGCGGCACCACCGGCAAGCCGAAGGGCGTGCAGCGCGACACGGGCGGCTACGCGGTGGCGCTCGCGGCGTCGATGAAGCTGATCTACTGCGGCAACAAGGGCGAGACGTACTTCGCGACCAGCGACATCGGCTGGGTCGTGGGCCACAGCTACATCGTCTACGGCCCGCTGATCGCCGGCATGGCGACCATCATGTATGAGGGCACGCCGATCCGCCCCGACGGCGGCATCTGGTGGAAAATCGTCGAGCAGTACAAGGTCACGACGATGTTCTCGGCGCCGACGGCGATCCGCGTGCTGAAAAAGCAGGATCCGGCGTTCCTCAAGAAGTACGACCTCGCCTCGCTGCGGCTGCTGTTCCTGGCCGGCGAGCCGCTGGACGAACCGACGGCACGGTGGATCGCCGAGGGCTTGAGCAAACCCATCGTGGACAACTACTGGCAGACCGAGACGGGCTGGCCGATCCTCGCGATCCAGCCCGGCATCGAGGCGTTGCCGAGCAAGTTCGGTTCACCCGGAGTCCCGGTCTACGGCTACGACGTGCGCCTGTACGATGCGGCTTCCGGCGAGGAAGTCGGGCCCGGCAAGAAAGGCGTCGTCGCGATCCGCGGACCGCTGCCGCCGGGCTGCATGACCACGGTGTGGGGCGACGACCGGCGCTTCGTCGACACCTACTGGAAAAGCGTGCCCGGGCAGCAGGTGTACTCGACGTTCGACTGGGGCATTCGCGACGAAGACGGCTACTACTTCATCCTCGGCCGCACCGACGACGTGATCAACGTGGCGGGTCACCGGCTCGGCACGCGCGAGATCGAGGAATCGATTTCATCGCACCCGAACATCGCCGAGGTCGCCGTGGTGGGTGTCGCGGACCAGCTCAAGGGCCAGGTCGCGATGGCCTTCGCGATCGTCAAGGACACGAGCCTGATCGACACGCCGGAGAAGCGGCTGGCCCATGAGGCCGACGTCATGAAGGTGGTGGACAACCAGCTCGGCGCGGTGGCACGCCCGGCGAGGGTCCATTTCGTGACCGCGCTGCCGAAGACCCGGTCGGGAAAGTTGCTGCGCCGCTCGATCCGGGCGCTGTGCGAAGGGCAGGACCCGGGCGACCTGACGACGATCGAGGATCCGTCGGCGCTCGAGCAGATTCTCGCAGCAGTCAGGGGCTGATTCGCCTTGCCACCCTGCCGGGAGGTGCGCCGGGGGGATGCGTTAATCTGCGATTGACGTCACGTCCACCCAAGGTGCCGCGTGCCACGCTCGTCCGGACACGCCGGTCGGTTCGCCTGAGGGATCGGGACACGGCCGAAGGCACCCGCGAATGATCGACGACTGGCGCAAACTGCTGTCCTTTTTCCCGGCCCGGGAACGGCGCCGGATCCTGGTCCTGCTGCTCGGCACGACCGCGAGCGGCCTGCTGCAGGCCGTCGGGATCGCGTCGATCATGCCCTTCATCGCGGTCGTCGCCGATCCGACCCTGGCGACGGAGAACCCTTACCTGTCGGGGGCCTTCACGACGCTCGGGTTCGCCAGCACGAACGAGTTCCTGGTCTTCCTCGGGCTGTTCGCGTTCCTGATGCTGTTCGCAACCAACCTCCTCGTGGGCGTCAATGCGTGGCTGACCTTCCGTGTCTGTCACCTGGGCGAGCACGACCTCGCCCGGCGGTTGCTCCGGCAATACCTGACGCGACCTTACATCCATCTGCTGCAGCGGAACTCCTCCGAGCTGCTGAAGATGCTGGTGGCGGAGATCGACCGTGTGGTCATCGGCACGCTGATGGCCGGCATCGGCGTGTTCGCGGACGCGGTCGCCACCATCTTCATCGTCGCACTGCTGCTGTTCGTGCATCCGTGGGTCACGATTGCGACGCTGCTGTTATTGTCGGGCGCTTACCTGCTGATCTACTGGCTGATCACGCCCAAGGTCGTCGAGCTCGGATCGGAGTTCGCCACGCTGAGTTCCGAAATCCACAAGACTGCGCAGGAGGCGCTCGGCGCCGCCAAGGAAATCAAGCTGCTGGGACGCGAGGAGCATTTCGTGGATCGCTTTTCCCGGCCCTTGCTGCGCTCGTCCAGGAACGCCATCCGCTACAGCACGCTGGACATCGTCCCGTCCCAGGGCCTGGAGCTCGTCGCCTTCGGTGGCCTCGTCTTCGTCACGGTCTTCATGATCGGCCGCTCGAAGGATGCCGGCGAAATCCTGCCAATGATCGCCATGTTCGGCTTCGCCGCCTATCGCCTGATTCCGGCACTCAGGGGAATCTTCGACGGCATCGAGTCGATCCGCTACAACATGGCCGCCATCGACGGTCTGTGGCGGGAGTATTCGGGCGCAAGCGACGAACGCCCAGCGCGGTCGCGAGAACTCATCGTGCCGCGCCGGGCCGTCCGGCTGGAAGACATCCGCTTCCGCTACCCCGCTGCGCGTAAGGACACTCTGACGGGAATCGACCTGGTTGTTCCGGCGGGTTCGGCGATCTGCGTCGCGGGTTCCACCGGTGCAGGCAAGTCCACGACCGTGGACGTGATGCTTGGACTGCTGTCCGCCTCGAGCGGTCGCATCGCCGTGGACGACACGGTGATCGGCCCGGCCAACCTGCGCAGCTGGCAGCAGAGCATCGGCTACGTGCCGCAGGTCGTTTACCTGATCGACGACACGGTGGCCAGCAATATCGCGCTGGGCGTGGCACCCGGGGACATCGAGCCGACCCGGCTCGAGCGTGCCGCGCGCATCGCCCAGATTCACGATTTCGTCGTGGGAGAGCTGCCCGACGGCTACCGCTCGATCGTCGGCGAACGCGGTTGCAGCCTGAGCGGCGGCCAGCGGCAGCGGATCGGCATCGCTCGGGCGCTCTACCACGCACCGTCGGTGCTGGTTCTCGACGAGGCCACCAACGAGCTCGACCTCGAGACCGAGGGTCGCATCCTCGCAGCACTGAGGGACCTCGGCGGCACCACGATGATCTTCGTGTCGCACAAGCCGTCCGTCGCGGCGTTCTGCGATCGGATCGCGATCCTCGAGAATGGCCGCGTCGCGGCGCTGGGCAGCTATGCCGAACTCACCGCGGAGGGCAGCCGGTTTCGCCCGCTGCTGCAGGAATCCTGATTCGCAAGGCCTCGCCGCCAAGCCGCTGCCGCAGATGATCGAGCAAGGCGTAGATGAACAGGACGATGCCCGACATCTCGAGCGACTCCTCCGCAGCAACCAGCAACGAGTAACGGAGGTCCTCCGAGGCATCGCCCTGCGACAGGTACCAGCCTCCGGCGAGCTCGAAGCCTAGGGCACCGGCCAAGTACACACTGCCGGCTGCGACGAACAAGCGCCGCGTGCGAACTGGCAGAGACCGGACGAACTTGAGGTAGACAAGACCCACCACCAGCACCGCCAGCCCGTACGGAACCACCCACGCGAAGTACAGCGGACCGGCGAAGGGCAGGCGTTCACGCATCGGCTCGATCAGCAGTTCGTGCAGCGAGGCATCCTCGTCCACCGCAAGGAACAGGAACAGGATGGCGAGCCACTTCCAGTAGGTCGCGCCACCGTCGGCCGCGGCAGAGTGCCGCGCAATGACGGCGAGCAGCGCCGCGCACGCCACCAGCATGAACGTCGTGTAGAACGTCGGCACGTTGTTCTCGAAGTTGAGGTTGAAGGTGTCGATCAGGCCGAAGGCGTCGTCGTGGTTCAGCACGTAACGCGCGACCATGCCACCGACGTGCGCGACTGCGAGCACGATCACGATGGCTATCAGGCACAGCGTGGCCCTGCGCGCGTCGATCCTGAGTTCCATGACGGGTCATCCTCCCGGGCGTCGCGCCGGTAGCCTGCCGATACGCTCTACGTTGCGCAGTAGGTAGTCTCGGGCGCCGGCTCCGCACTGAGGTCCACGAGCTCGATGCCTGGCGTCGTGCGCGCAGCCGCCCACGCGTCGGCTCCGGGCGCTTGCAGCGAATACAGGCGGACGGCCCGCAACCCGCCGGTGGCATAGAGCTGGCCGGCACGCTCGACCTCCGCGGCGCTGATCGCCTCGTCCCCGTGGAACACCTTGCCCACGAGATCACGCCCGGAACGGACGATCAGCGGGCATCGAGCGAGAAAGCCGCGCGTCCCCGGGTTGAGGCGCGTGGGACGGAAGAACAGCGTATCGCGGCTCCAGCCGTCGTGGACCGCCCCGCCCCAGCGTCGCTTCAACTGTAGGATGCCGTCCGACAGCAACGGTCGGCTGCCGCAGTAGTCGACCGAGCGATAGCCGCGCTCGAACGCGTACAGGATGCCGTAGTAGAACAGCGCCGGAAACACGCCCTTCGAATGCGCGCCCAGCTCGCCGCCCGAAGTGCCCGCCCAGAGGAATTGCAGGCTGTCGCGGTCCGCGAACAATACCTGCCCGGCGACGATCTCGCCCTCCTTCAGGATCTCCATCAGTGCACCCGTCGCGGCACAGTATTGGATCTTCCACTCGGGCTCGACGTACGCGGAGTCGCCGAAGCGTTTCGTCACGTGCGGCACGTACATGTCGGAATAGAAACGGCGAATCGCCTGTTCGTCGCGGACGATGCGGTACGTCAGGCCGTGCCTGCGGATCTTGCGCAGGTCTTCCCCCCGGGCCGAGCTGCGCAGGCACTCGAACACCGCGTCCCATTGCCCCGGCAGCACGAGTTTCTGGTCGACCCAGGCCGGGCTGGCGAGGAATCCCCGGTTGCTCAGCAGTTGCTGATAAGGCCAGGGCAGGTCCGCAACCACGAGGTCCGCCGCGCCGCTGTGGCCGGCCAGCCAGCGCCGCGCCTGCCACGCTTCGAGCGGCCCGTGCTCCTCGATGACACGGTGGTCGTCGTACAGCAACCCCAGCAGGTAGGGCATGTGATTCCCCGACCCGAAATACAGCGTCCGCAGAGGTGCCCCGGAATGTCGCTCGAGTCCGGAGACGAGGAGCCCGCTCGCGGTGCGGGTCGTGAAGGATTCCCAGTACTCCCGTCCCACCCAGTAACGCCGTTCGAGCGCCGCGCGCGCAGCGGCGAACCCGCCTGGCTGGACGGGCAGGTTCGACCGCACGAGCGAAACCGGTCCGGGCAGGGCCGTCGCCGTCGTAGACGCTGGGTTACGTGCTGGAGGATTCACGGTCTCTGGACGTGGGTTTCGGTTGCCCGAATCACCGCGACATGCTCACAGGCCACAACACGTTACGGCGTGAATGGGCGCACAGTTCTCCAAGCCTTGCCGGAGGCCGCTCCGCGTGCTCGGCGCAGCGTTCTTGTGACGGAGGTCGAAGTGGCCCACGTCGCGCATGCGAGAATCACGCTGATGCAGCGCAAGCCCGACTGGATGCTTCGATGGGACACGCACAGGTGAGGCGACTGTCGGCGCGGGATTGCGCCGCCGTGGTCGCAGTCGAACGCCAGAGCTATGACCAGAGGACACAGGAACCCGTCGAAATCATCGAGGCACGCCTGCGGTTCGAGGATGAACACTATTCCTCACTGAACCTCGGCTTGTTCGACGACGACCGCCTGGTCGGCTACGTCCTCGCACACCTCGACGACGGCGCCGAATTCCCGGGACAGGCCATCGGCGACAACGTCTATGTCGCGGACCTCGCGATCCTTCCCCGCCACCGCCGACATCTCGTGAAGCTTCTCGCAACCTTCCTGCGGGAGGTACGCCTCGAATACCCCGGCCTGCCCGTGGTCGCCCACGCGCTCGAAGGAGCCGGTTGCCGGTGGCACCGGCACGAAGCCTTCTTCCGCCGCAACGGCTTCAGGATGGCGCGGAAAGCCGACGGCGTACCGACGCACGGCGGCCACCTGGCTTCGCTCGTCGTCTGGGAGCCCATACCCGTGACCTCCGGAATCGACGGCGAACGCGGGATCGAGCTGCGGCGGGCGGCCAGAGGAGAAAGAGACACGCCCGGCCGGTCGTTGCGCACGATCGTCGTAACGGACGAAGACGGGCTGCGCGGACTCGCCGCGCCCTGGACACGGCTCGAGCCGACGATCCCCGGGTTGACCGTCTTCCAGACCCATCGGTACCAGGCCGCCTGGGTTCGCAGCTTCGGCCTCAACCGCCAGCTGCTGATCGTCTGCGTCGTCGAAGGTGAAGAGATCATCGGCATCGCGCCCTTCCAGGTGACGCGGGCGCGCATGCACGGCAATGTACATCGGCAGCTCAGTTTCCTCGGCGCGCCCTGGGAAGTGGACCGCCCGCGATTCCTCTTCGGGCACGACGTCGCCGCGTGTGCCGAGGCCACGGCACAGGCTCTGCTCGCGCGTCGCGAACAGTGGGATGCGATGTGGTTTCACGAGCAGGACCCCGCCGACCCCGCGCTCGAGGCCTTCTGCACCACGTTGACGCGACATGGCTTGCTGCACGGCCGCGTGCCGAGCTCGCACTGCCCGTACCTGAGCCTGCAGGGCACGTGGCCACAGTTCCTGGCGTCGAAATCGCAGAAATTCCGCAAGAACCTCAAGGCGGCACGCAGCAGGCTGCAGGCGACCGGCCCGGTCCAATACCAGTCCCACTCGGGCGAAGCATGGCAATTGCAGGAGCTGTTCGCCGAGTACGAGGATCTGGAGAGCCGCAGCTGGAAAGCGCAGGAGGCGGTAGGCGTCTCACAGAGCGTGGAGCACCTGCGCTTCTACCGTCACTTGATCGACCACTTCGGCCCGACCGGGCAGTTCGTCCTGCGCAGCTTGCGTGTCGGCGACCGGTTGGTCGCCGCCACCTTCGGCCTGGTCCACGCGCGGACGTTCTATTCGCTGCACATCGCCCACGACGCGAACTACGCACGGTTTTCTCCCGGCACGCTGCTCGAGTCGCTCGAGCTCGAGGAGTGCTTCGGGTCGGGTCTCGACGAGTATGACTTTCTCGGCGGATTCCTCAAGAACAAGGTGCGCTGGGCGACGCGGATGCGCGACACCGTGGAAGTGCACCTGTACCAGCGGCAAGCGCGTCTAGCCGCAGCCTATGCGTTCTACTTCGTGATCAAACCGCCGCTGAAAAGGATGTTGGCGCGTCTCGGCGTGCGCTGGCCGGGCAAGCCGCGCACCGATCGCGTCGATCCGGCCGGCTGAATTACCGGCCAGTCCGACGGATCTGCGACGCTGGTTCCGGCTGGAAGATCTCGATCCGCCCGCCTCGAAAGCCGACGAAGCGGGCGGCCTCGATCGCGGCGACGAGTGCCGGCGACCTGCGCTGGATGCGAAGTCCCAGGATCCGCTGCGGGAATCGCGTCGGGCGCACGACCGCTCCGAATCGGCGCTTGTAGCGCACGACGCCGTCCGCGAGGCTCGGCCGGGAATGGCCCATGACGACGCGTCGAATCCCGTTCTGCGCAGCCCACTCCAGGACATGCGCATCGAGCACCTCGCTCGCGCCGGAGCGCGGCGGCGTCGAGGCCGCGCCGAACCAGCCGAAGTGCAGCGTGGTCGAGCGGCGCTGCAGCAGCAGCCCCGCCACCCACTCCCCGGCCGAGGTCAGCACGGCCAGCGTCATGCCGCGACTGACCGCAAAGAACTGGCGCTCGTCCACGATGACGGCGCCGCTGCCATGGCGCGCCTCGACGTAGGGCCGGTAGAGCGTCGAGTGGAAGCGGTGCACGTCGGCTTCATCCGTCGTGAAGCGCAGCTCGTAGCCCTGCCCGCGCTCGTGGCGCCTTACCTCCTTGCGCAACGGCACGGGCAGCACGATGGGCCCACGGTCGGTCGCCAGGATCTCCTGCGATACCCATGCGGGCATGCGCCACTGCGTGTCATCCGGCAGGCAGCGCTGCCACGCCCACGGGACCTCCATTGCGACGAGATCGGCCGCGGTGCACAGGGCAACGAAGGCCTCGCTGCGCAGTTCGAGCGGGCTGCCAAGCCGACCAACCGGTTCACGATGCTCGACTTTGCAGAGGGCACCGGCAATGAATTCCGCCGCCGCCGGGTCACCGGCGTAGGCGATCGTGACGGGAACTCCGGTCGCGATCAGCGTCCCGGCAAGGCGCTGTACCGGCAGAGCAACCGGCACGGCCAATGAGGCGATGGTCCTTGCGTGGCGCCGCGACATCAGCGGAACACGATCGCTGCCGTCAGCGGGCGTTCGGCGGACGCAACGTAACCGGCAGCGCGGGCGAAGACGCGCCGCTCGGCGCCCGCCCCGTGGCTGCCGCCTGCAGCAGGTCGCGATAGCGTGCAACGATGTTGGGCCACGCGAGCATCGCCGCGCGCCTCTTGCCGCGCGCCGAGAGTCGCTGCACGAGCCCGGGATCGTGCATCAGGCGCTCGAGGGCGGCGCGGATGCCCTGCGACTCGCCCTTCGGTACGACGAGCCCGGCGTCGCCGACCACCTCCGCACAGCCCTCGGCATTCGTGGTGACGATGGCGCAGCCGGCGTCCATGGCTTCGAGCAGCACCATCGGAAAATTCTCCTGGATCGACGGGAACACCAGGATCTGCGATGACTCGTACAACGATCGCAGGGTCGCCCGGTCCAGGAAGCCCGTGAACCGCACCCGGGCGGCCGCGCTGCAGGCCTGCGCCTCGAGTTGCTCGCGGTGCGGTCCGTCTCCTGCGATGATGAATTCCCAGTCGTCGTCGAGTCCGGAAACGGCCTCGATGAAGTGCTGGACGCCCTTGCGCGGGAACATTCGCGCAACGACCAAGACCTGCTTGCGCCGCGGACCGCCGCCGTGCCGCTGCGGATGGTGGCCGTTCGGCACGATGTCGATTGGATCTGCATAACCGTGGTTGCGGATCAGGTCGGCGAGGAAGCGCGACGGCGACGTGACGAAGGCGGCCCCGTCGAGGATGACGCGCCACGCCGGCCCCAGCAGGCCGTGCAGCCACTCGAAGCGATCCGGGTTGTAGCCGGGCACGTCCGAGCCGTGGGCCGTGAGGATGTAGGGGACGTCGAAGCGCCGCGACAGCGCCCAGGCGAGCACGCCCGATGGGACGATGAAGTGGGTGTGGATGACGTCCGGCTGGAAGCTGCGGATCAGCTGCGCGCCGCGACGGTAGGTCGGTGCCAGCGTCGTGAACAGCTCCGCCGCGGTCGTGTAGTGCCGATGTTGGCGCATGCAGGCGGTGCGGACGACTTCGACGCCATCGACGGTCTCTGTCGCGGACAGCCCTTTCATCCTCGAGGTCAGCACCGTGACCTCGTGTCCCAGGCGCACGAGCTCCTCGTTCACCGCGGCTGCGACCACGCTGCCGCCGCCACCGATCGGCGGGTACTCGTAGGTCAGCGACAGGATCCTCACGCGCCCTCCCCTGCATGCGAGCGGATCGCGCGAAACTTCGCGCCGGACGGGTCGCGACGGATCGGTCCGAGGCCGACACGCAGTGCAAGGTCGTCACCGACGACGGCCTGGAGCTCGCGCCGGACGATCGCTTCCACGCGCCCGGCCGCGCCGGACTCGACTTCGAGCGTGACATCGATGGAGCGGTCGGCCTGCTGCACGACCTCGAAGGCATTCAATCCCGCGACCTGCTCGAGCCGCACGTCCAGGCGATAGGGCGAGATGCGCTCGCCATCGTGTCGCACGATGCTGTCGAAAGACCGCCCGGCGAACTCCAGGATGGAACGGGTCGCGCGCCCGGTGTCGCGCCGCACGAAGTCACCCGTGTCATAGCGGATCAACGGCGAGGCGCGCGCAGCGAGATCGGTGACCACGAGCCGCTCGAGCGCCGGTTCGCCGGGTACGGGCAGGAACTCGAGCAGCAGGCTCGAGCGCGCTGGCACGAAGGCCGAGCCACCCGGCGGCCGGTACGCGATCAACCCGAACTCAGTCATGCCGTAGAAGTCGGCGATACGGGTGCCGAAGCCACGCTCCAGGGTCGCGCGTCGCGGGCGCGTCATCTGCTCCGCCGTCGAAACGACGAGGCGAGATGCGGTCCGCGAGGATTGCTGCGCGGCAAGATGCCCGGCCAGCAGCTCCAGCGTCGCGAGCGGGCCATAGAGCAGGCCGGCCCCCAGTGCTTCGAGACGCGAGGCGAGCGTGGCCGTATCCTCGCCAATGCTCGCGTAGGACCATCGCAATGCCCGCCACTCCCGGGCCTCGCGCCGGCTCGTGAGGAGCAGGCACTGCTGCCCCGGCCGATAGCCGCACGCGTGCAGCGCGCGCAGGAATGCCCAGCGCCGCACCACTCCTACGAAACGATCCTTGAATACCGTCAGCGGCTCGCCGCTCGAGCCGCTCGAGCGCTCCTCGACGAGCCGGCTGCCGAGACGTCGCGCGTGAATGCGGTCCTCTGGGCGACTGGCGCGCAGCACGGCCTTGTCGATTCGCGGCAGACGCTGGAAATCGCCCGTGGTCCGCACCCCGCTCACATCGATACCCGACTCGGCCCAAAGACGCCGGTACATCGGCACGTGCCGACCTGCATCGACCAGCAGCCGCAGTAGTTGCGCGTTCTCGGGCGACGGTGCGAGACCGGTCGTCGCAATGCCCGGCGCGAGGGACCGTGTGTCACGCATCGGCGGTCTCGAGCGACGTGTCCGTGGTGTCGCCGAACGCAGCCTGCACCGTCCGCCTCTGCGCGATTGAACCCAGCAGCGCGGCGCGATGCTGCAGGTCGCCGCCGCCGCCGAGTGCGGCTTCGGCCGCTGCGATCAGTTCCCGGGCGCCCCAGCGGACGGGAAAATCGTCGAGCCGCAGCGGCTGCGCCGGCAAGCCGAGCAGGTCGAACAGGCCTTCGAACTTGCTGTTGTAGGACAGTCCGACGAGCGGCACGCCCATCCCCGCACCGAGGATCAGGGGATGCATGCGTGCCGACAGGACCAGCGTCGCGCGACCGAGGACGGCCTTGTAGAGCCGCGGGTCGTTGATCCGCGCGAGCCGTACCGTGAGGTCCCCGGCGCGCCGGGCCAGGGCTGCGCACACCGCATCATCGGCCTCGTGCGCGACGTTGTAGCTCGGCAGCAGCAGGATCGAGGCGTCGAGGCGACGCCCGAGATGCGCCAGCGCCTCGGACAGCGCGTCGAGTAGCGCGTCGAGGCGCGAGGTATCGCTTGCGAGCGTCATGCCGGCCCGGGCCTTCAGCACGTTCGGCACGAATCCGCCCCTCGCGTGGAACCAACGCCTTGCGGCCACGACGATCAACGGTCGGTCCGGCCTGAGGTCCAGGCTGCGCAGCAATGCAATCGCATCCTGCGGCGGTGCCGGTTCGAGCATGAACGCTGGATCGGGTACCACCTCGATGTGCCGGGCGGTGCAGGACGCCAGGGCGGCATGCGCGTGGCGATCGCGGACGGAGACCGTCGTGAGCGACGCGCAGGCGACGCGCGCGGCAAGCCGACTCTCGGCATGCTGCAGCGGACCCGCGCCGAGCGAGTGCCCGGCGATGCGGGAGTTCAGGCTCTTCAGGAACGAGATTCGCGCGGCCCAGTAGGGCATCTTGGCGCGGCTGTCGTCATCCTGGAAAAGCCCGCCGCCGGCGATCAGGATCCGGTCAGCCGAGACTGCAGCCCGGCTGAGCGCGGCTGCGCCCCGGATCCCGCACGGGATCGAGTTCGACACACCGGGAATCGGATTCGCCGGGCTGCGCCCTGCGACGACCGAAATCTCGGCGGCCGGGTCGTGCGAGACGATGCACTGCGTTACCGCAGTGACGATCGCCCGATCCCCGACGTTGTGGTCGGCATCGCCACCGAGCAGCAGGATTCGCGCACCGATCCGCGGCGTGATCGCGTGGCCAGCGCGCCGGACCCTCCGTTCGCGACCATGCGAGCTGGACCGCTGCGTTGCCAGTGCCACCATCGCAGGATGCTAAGCCGGCCACCCTCCCGAGCCCCGGTAGCACGTCACATTCCCGGCTGGAGACCGGCACTCAGAACGGGTAGCGGAGCCCCAGGCGACGGATCGATGGTGCAGCCGCAACGACAACGCCGAAGGCGCGTTCACGGGGCCCGCGGTGATCTCGGCGACCCAGTCACCAGCGCGCCGAACGAGCGACGCTCAACCCCGCATGCGTGCTCCGCGGTCAGTAGGCGCCACCGCCCGTCGCCGGTCCCGCGGCCCGGTCGACAGCGTAGGTGTAGATGACGTCCGTGCTGGAATTGAGAGCGGTTTCGAACGAATCCTGCACGACGCTGATGATGAACCCGACCGCGACCACCTGCATCGCCACGTCGTACGAGATGCCGAACAGCGAGCAGGCGAGCGGCACGAGCAGCAGGCTCCCGGACGGCACACCGCTCGCGCCGCAGGCTGCCAGCGAAGCGACGACGCACAGCACGAGCGCGCTGGCGGGTGTAACGACGATACCGAGCGTGTGCGTGGCTGCCAGGGTCAGCACCGTGATCGTGATCGCAGCGCCCGCCATGTTGACGGTCGCCCCCACCGGAATGGTCACCGAATAAAGTTCCTCGCTGATGCCGAGCTTCTTCGACAGGGCGAGATTGACTGGTATGTTCGCCGCCGAGCTGCGCGTGAAGAATGCGGTGATGCCCGACTCCTCGAGGCAGCGGAACACGATCGGGTACGGGTTCGTCCGGGTCACGACGAACACGAGCAACGGATTGACGACGAGCGCCATGACCAGCATCGCCGCAACCAGCAGCAGCGCGAGGTTCGCATAGCCCGCCAGCGCGTCGAGCCCGACCGTCGCCACGGTCAAGCACACCAGGCCGAAAATGCCGACCGGCGCGAACATGATCACGTAGCGGACGACGTCGCTGACGCCATCCGCGAGGGTCTGCAGGTTGCGCCGGAATCCCTCCGACGCCTTCCGAAAGCTGAGCCCCAGCAGCACGGCCCAGCTGAGACAGCCGAGGAAGTTGCCCGTCAGCAGCGCGTTGACCGGATTGTCGATCAGCTTGAACAGCACGTCCTTGAGGACGGCGCCGACCGCCAGCGGCGGACTGCCCGCCGCGGCCTCGCTGAGCGCGATGGTCTGCGGGAACGCATTGCTCATCAGCAACGCGAGCAGCGCCGCGGACAGGGTTCCGATCAGGTACAGGACGAACGTCAGCAGCGTCTTGCGGCCATCCAGTCCGGACTCGTGCCGATTGGCGATCGCCGACATCACGAGCACCATGACCAGCAGCGGCGCCACGGCCTTCAGCATGCCGACGAACAACTCGCCGAGCAGGCCAAGGCGCTGCGCAATGCCCGGCAGCAATACGCCGGTCGCCGCACCGAGCACAACGCCGATCAGGATCTGGGGCACCAGACCCGGTCTTCTCAGGGCCATGGGTCTTCCGCGCGCCTAGCGAGCCTTCGCGCGCGGCTTCGCAGCACGCGCTTGCGGCTGCTTGGCAGCGCGCTTCATCGCTGTACGCCGAGCAGCGGCCTTTGCGGGAGACTTGGCCGGCCTCGCCCGCGATTTCCTCGCGGCCAGTGGTCGCACCGCCTTGATGAACACCTTCTCGAGTTCGTCGAGCGCCTCACCCGTGTAGACCGCAACGCGCTGCACGCTCGGCACGCGATCCGGGCAGGCGGTGATACCAAAGTAGAGGCCGCCGGCGTAACTCATCACGGTGACGTTGAGCGCCTGGCCGTGGGCGAGCGCCGAAATCGGGTAATACGCTTCCATCTCGGCACCGAGGAAATACAGCTTGGCGCGCGGCCCCGGCACGTTCGAGATGATGACATTGTAGATTGGCGGCACGCGCGCGCCGATACCCGGCACGCGGGTCAGCAACTGTGGGGAACTGATCAGGACCGTGTAGTCGATCAGCGCGGCTGCGCTCATCTGCTTGAGGTAGGCCCGCCCTGCGATGCTGCTGCGCCGGATGACCTCGAAGCGCTCGCGCACGTCCTCGATGTCGGTGCCGAGCCGGACGTTCGCGAAGCTGATCGCGTTGCCGGTCTCGGCGGCATCCCTGGGCAGCGCGACCGGGATCGACGCCACGAGCGACTTGCGCGGCAACTTGTCGATCTCGGCGAGATAGCGTCGCAGCGCACCGCTGCACGCGGCGAGCAACACGTCGTTGATACTGCCGCCCGCCGCCTCGCCGATCGCCTTCATGCGCTCGAGTGTCGTCGCCTGGGTGGCGACGCGGCGCTGCGGCGTGACGTTCGTGTTCAGGATCGTGCGCGGCGCCTCGGCCAGCGAGGTGAAGTCCGGGTCGAACTTGAGTCCGATCGCGGCCTTGGCGGACCCGGCGAGGCCCTGCATCAGGCTCGGCAGCGCGCGCACCTGCTTCAGCAGGGCTGCGGGCAGCACGCCGAAGGCGCCGTACTGAGCCGCGCTCGAACGCGGACGACGCGGTCGTTCCGCGGCCCAGATCGGCGGCGTACGGCTCGACTCGGGCTTCTCCGAGAAATTCAGCAGCCCGACGCCGGACACGCCGTCGGCGAGCGAGTGGTGCAGCTTCGCGTACAGGGCAAAGCGGCCGCCGTGCAGGCCCTCGATCAGGTGGACCTCCCAGAGCGGCCGGTCCATGTCCATCGGGTTCGAGTGCAGGCGCGAGACCAGCACGCCGAGTTCGCGCTCGCCGCCCGGATACGGCAAGGCCGAATGCCGCAGGTGGTAGTCGAGATCCACCTTGTCGACGACCTCGAAAGCCGGCACCAGCGAGCCCGGGCCCAGGTTGCGCAGCCGGTAGTTGAACGGCGAGGCCGTCACCGGAAAGCTGCGTAGGTACTCGAACAGCTGGCGCGGGAAATCGCGGGGCGCGTCCGGCGGCGGCACGAACGTCTGCAGCCCGGCGACGTGCATCGGCGTCTGGCGCGTCTCCATCAGCACGAAGCTCAGGTCCAGCAGGTTCAGCGGTTTGAATTCGGCCATGTTTTCTCCCTCTCGGCGCGACTATAGGCGAGCAGAGGATGCGCGGCCAGACGGGGTGAAGATTCGCCGCCCGAGCTTGACAGCAACGGGAGCGCGGCGCAGTTTCAGCCGACAAGCCCGCCGCAAGCCGGGATCGCGCGCAGCAGCACAGCCAGGGATAGGTCCATGACCGTAATGCGGGGAGCCACTCTTGCCGACAGCCGCAGCCGGCGCACCGCGCTGCTGTGCCTTCTGTACTTCTGCCAGGGCTTCCCTTGGGGATTCGCGACGATCGCACTGCTGGCGACGCTGAGCCAGGCCGGCCACGGCAAGGCGGAAACCGCGACCGTCGTGGCACTCGCGATCCTGCCCTGGACGTTCAAGTTCATCTGGGGACCCATCATCGACTCGGTGCGGATGCCATCGCTGGGCATTCGCCGGCCATGGATTGCGATCGCCCAGTTCTGCATGGCACTGACGCTGCTGTCCGCGGCGCTGTCCGGCTCGATGGACAGCGATGCAACGCTGATCTACCTGGCCTGGGTCCTATTCGTGCACAACTGTTTCGCCTCGCTGCAGGACGTGGCGACGGACGCGCTGGCCGTCGACCTGCTCGAGAACAACGAGCGCGGCCGGGTCAACGGCTTCATGTGGGGCTCCAAGCTCTTCGGCATCGGCGTCGGTGGCGCCGGCATGGCGACGGTCATTGCCTACACGAACCTGCAGACTGCAGTGCTGGTGCAGGCCGGCGTCATCATGGCCGTGCTCGCGCTGGTGATCGCGTGGCAGGAGCGGCCGGGGGAGCGACGCTTCCCGTGGTCGCCGGGCAGCGCACAGGGAACCGTGGCCACGGCCTCGTTCGGGATGCTGATCACGCTGAGCGAGCTGAAGCGGGCGCTGTCCAACCGCACGACGGCGACACTCGTCGTGGTGGCCGGTACATACGCGATGGCCGAGGGCCTCTACGACCCGCTCACGGTGGAGTTCTTCGTGCAGGACCTCGGCTGGACGGCCGATCGCTTTGCGCGCGCCAGCGGCACCTGGGGCACGCTGGCCGAGCTTTTTGGCGCGATTGCGGGAGGCTACGCGTGCGATCGGTTCGGCCGGCGGCGCATGGCCGCGGTCGGGCTGTCCGCGATGGCCGTGGTGCTGCTGGCGTTCGGCTGGACCGCCGAGGCCTGGCACGGACCAGGGTATCCGCACGTGCTGCTGCTCCCCGCCTTCAAGGGGACGCTCGCGTTTGCGACCGTCAGCCTGTTCTCGTTGTGGATGAAGGTGTCATGGACCCGGGCTGCGGCGACCCAGTTCACGGTCTACATGGCGATGGGCAACGTCGGCTATGCAGTCGGCGCCAAATTGAACGCCTGGTTGCCGCAGGTCGGGTTCGCACCGACCCTGACCGACTTCTACCTGGTCGCCGGCTTCCTGCCCGTTGTTCCATTGCTGCTACTGATCGGGCTCGATCCGGACGGCGTCGTGGCCCGCAAGCTGGGTGAGCAACGGAGGGCGGCCCTCTCCTTGCCCGGAGCCGCGTGACTGGGCGGCCGGAATACTGCGCTCACGACTCGTGACCGACGAATGTTCGACCGCGCCTAGTTCCTGAAGACGTCCTCGACCGGAATCACGCGAACGGCATCCGCGCGAATGCCGAGCTGCTTGGACCCGATCCGCTTGTCCTCGTCGAGCAGGTCCTGCGGCTTCTCGGCCTCGTACTTGATCGTCGAGACGGCGTCGCTCACGAGCGCCTGCTTCAGGCCCTCGGCATCCCTGGTGATCATCACGATCGTCATGTCCCGGGGCCGGATGTGCCTGCGGATCGCCGCGTTGACGTCGTCGAGCGTGAGCTTGGCAAGCGCCGCGCGCATGTGCACGGTGTACTCGCCGATGCCGTACCACTCGGAGTCGAGCGCGTAGCCGATCTGCTCGTCGGCCGTGGATGTCTTCACGTAGACGTTCTTCATCAGGTAGCCACGCACCGTCTCGAACTGCTCCTGCGTAAGACCGTTCTGCACGAGCTGCTCGACCTCGTGCAGCGCGATGCGCAGTGCCATGTGGGCATTCTCCGGCACGACCGGACGGATCCAGACTTCGAAGATCTGCTGCTGCCGGGCGATGTTCGGATCGGGCATGAACTGAAACATGCCGCGCGGGAACGCTTCGATGTAGGCGTAGTCGCCGTAGTTCATGCCACGGGTCTCGCGGATGCGGCCATAGAGGTGCGACATCGACGCGCGGTGCTCGCCGAGCCAGGCGCGCGCCACGTCGAGCGCCGCGAAATCGGGGGAGGCGCGGTTGACGTCGATCGGATGGCCGAACGAGATCGCGGTGGCGCGTGTGTCTTTCGCGATGATGTCGACGTCATGGCCCTTCGGCGCCTTGCCGGCGATCCCGGTCACTCGCGGGGTGTCGCCGGCCGGGAGCCTGCCGAGCTCGGTTGCCAGCGAGGTCAACACGACGTCGCCCGCTCCGCCATTGACGCCGACCTTCAGGTTGCCCGTCGTGTAGTGCTGCCGGACGAAGGCCCTCACGTCCTCGAGCGTGATCGCCGCGAGGCCCTCGACCGTGCCGAGCGCCGTGTGGCCGTAGGGGGTGCCCGCGAAGATGCGATTCTGCAGCCACTCCTTGCCAAGCTCCTCCTCGTTGTTCGAGCGCAGGTCGATCGTCAGCGCGTTCGTCTGGTTCGTCCGCAACCGGTCGAAGTCCTCCTGACGGAAGCCCGGCTCCAGGAGCTGCGGCAGCACCACGGACGAAAACTGCGCCCAGTTGTCCCGGTGCACCGACATCGTGAACGCGGTCATCTCCTTGTCGACCTGCGCGGCGAAGGAGCCCGCGATCGGGTACAGCGCCTTGCTGATCTCGTCGATCCGCAGCGCCTTCGAGCCGGCCTCGGCGATCATCGACGCGGCCAGCCGGGCGAGGCCCTCCTGACCCTTGGGGTCGTAGGCCGAGCCGACGTCGAACAGCAGCTTGATCGTGAGCTGCGGCAACTCCGACTTCTGAACGGTGAACTTCGTCGAGTCGAGCTTCGCCGCCGCCGGCGTGAAGCTCGCGAGCAGCGGCAGCGTCGCCATCGCCTCCGGCAGCTTCTCGTGGGACAGGGTCGCCACCACCAGCGAGTCGTCGATGAAGAACCTTCTCGCCGCCGCGTCGAGATCCGCCGGCGTCAGCGAATCGTAGGCGCGGTAGAAGTTGTTGATCGTGTCGTACGAGCGGCGGTGCCGGACGAACGTCGCGAGCGTGCCCGCGATCTTGTCGGTATTGTCGAGACTTGCAGTGAACGAATAGCGGGCGTTCGACTTTGCTTCCTCGAGCTTCCGTGCGTCGATCGTCGTGGCCCGGGCCGTCGCGAATGTGCGCAGGATCTCGTCGCGGACGTACCGCACGTCGTCCGCGTTCTTCACCCGAGCGAATACGTAGATCAGCTCCGGATCGGCGTTGTTCGGGCTGGCCGCGAAAACCTGGTCAACCTTCTGCTCCTGCTCGACGAGCCTGCGGTAGAAGTCCGAACTGTTGCCGAAGTTGACGCTCATCAACAGGTCCATCGCAGCCGATTCCGTGCCCGTCTCGCTGAACGCCGGGCCGCGGAAGGCCACCACGACCCAGGGAGCGGTCGGCGTCTCCCACGGCACGTGGGCGTAAGCAGAACCCTTGGGGGTCGGCTCCTGCGGTATCGCGATCTTCTCGCCGGAACCGGGCGCCCAACCACCCCAGTACTTCTCGACGAGCGGAATCACCTGGTCCGGATCCACGTCGCCGGCGACGATCACGGCGGTGTTCTCGGGCCGGTACCAGCGCGAAAAGAAGGTCTTCGAGTACTCGTACTGGTTCGGCATGTCCTCGATGTCTTCGATGAAGCCCATCGTCGTGTGCCGGTAGGTGTGCGTCGTGAACGCCTTGGCGCGCAGCACCTCGTAGAGCTTCTGGATCGGGTTGGCCGAGTTCTTGTTGTACTCGCCGAGCACCGCGCGCGACTCGGTCTTGAACGCCTCGACCGGGTACGACAGGTTCTGGAAGCGGTCGGCCTCGATCCGCAGGATCGTGTCGAGGTCTTCCTTGGCGAACGTGATGTGGTAGTTCGTGTAGTCGTCGGTCGTGTAGGCGTTCTGCCGCGCACCGGCCTGAGTGATGATCGCGTTGTACTCGTCGGGCGACAGCGTCGGCGTGCCCCGGAACATCATGTGCTCGAAGAAGTGCGCGAAGCCCGACTTGCCGGGCTCGACCTCGTTGCGCGAGCCGGTCTGCACCGGGATCTGCAGCGACACGATGTTCGGGAACCCCGTCGGTACGACCATGACGACCAGTCCGTTCGGCAGCGTCTTCGTCGTCGCCTTGAACGGCAGGATGTCCGTGCCAGGCTCGGCGGCTGACACGAGGGCGGGAGCGATGGCCAGCAGCAGAGTGCAGAAGGCCCCGAAGAAACGATTGTTGCGCATGACGACTCTCTGTCCGGTGTCCGAAACCATCCAGCCTGGGCGGGGCCGCTTGAAACGGCTGCCGCAAAAGCCGGTGATGATACCCGAAACGACCGGTCGACCTTGTTCCCCGGGCTGCCGCGGTGCAAGATCGCGCCGATATGGCACACGACGTGTTCCTCAGTCACTCCTCCGCCGACAGGGCGACGGCAATCACCGTGCTGGAGGGACTCGAGGGCCACGGTATCCGCTGCTGGATCGCTCCGCGGGACATCCCGGCCGGCGCGGAGTACGGGCAGGAGATCGTCGATGCGATCAAGTCCTGTCGCGCCTTCGTCGTGATCTTCTCGGCGAGCGCCAACAGCTCGCCGCACGTGCGGCGGGAGGTCGAACGCGCGGTCTCCGCCGAGCGAACGATCATCCCGTTTCGGATCGAGGACGTGATGCCGACCGGCGCCATGGAATACGCGCTGGCCAGCACGCATTGGCTGGACGCGACCTCGGCACCGCTCGCGCCTCACGTCGCGAACCTGGTCGCCACGCTGCGCCGAGTGCTGGGACCGGCGAGCCCGTCTGGAGCCATCGGGGCGCCGAGTCCGGTGGCGACGACGCGGCCGTCGATCGTCGTGCTGCCGTTCAACAACATGAGCGGCGACCCGGAGCAGGAATACTTCAGTGACGGGATCACCGAGGACATCATCACCGACTTGTCCAAGGTCTCGGGGCTGTTCGTCGTCGCCCGCAACACCGCGTTCACGTACAAGGGCAAGACCGTCAACGTGAAACAGGTCAGCCAGGAGCTCGGCGTGAGCTTCGTGCTGGAGGGCAGCGTTCGCAAGGCCGGCTCGCGGGTGAGGGTCACCGGGCAGCTGATCAGCGGCAAGGACGGCGGGCACGTCTGGGCCGACCGTTTCGACCGGGACCTGACCGACATTTTCGCGATCCAGGACGAGATCACGCACGCGATCGTCGAACAGCTGAAAGTGAAGTTGCTGCCGCGCGAAAAAGAGTCGATCGGCCAGACGCCGACGGCCAACATCGAGGCCTACACCTACTACCTGCGGGGCCGGCAGTTCCTGCATCGGCATTCGAAGTCGTATTACCAACTGGCGCGGCGAATGTTCGCCAAGGCCGTCGAGCTCGATCCGGCCTATGCGCGAGCCTACGCTGGCATCGCCGACTGCGATTCCTTCCTGTTCCTGCACTACCACGTCGACGTCGCGATCGACAGCATCCTGGCCACCAGCGCGCAGGCGATCGCCCTCGAGGCGGGGCTGGCCGAGGCGCACGCATCACGGGGACTGGCGCTGTCTCTGGTGCAGCGCTACGACGAAGCGATGGCCGAGTTCGAGAAGGCCATCGCGCTTGATGCCCAGTCATTCGAGGCGCATTACTTCTATGCGCGCGCTTGTTTCGCGCAGGGCCGGCTCGACCAGGCCGCCTCCCTTTTCGAGCGGGCTGCCGAGATCAAGCCGGACGACTACCAGTCGCCGACCATGCTGATCATGATTTACCGCACGCTGCATCGCGACCCGGACATTGCGGGAGTCGCCCGCCGGGCCGTCGAACGAGCCGAGCGCGAACTGACGCAACATCCCGAGAACCCGCGCGCAGCCTACCTCGGCGCTGGCGCGCTGCTGGAGCTGGGCGAAACGGACCGCGCCAAGGAGTGGTTGTCCCGGGCGATCGCGACCGATCCGGACGACATCCTGACGCAGTACAATGTTGCTTGCACTTACACGCTCCTGGGCGACCTCGACGCCGCGTTCGAGCTGCTCGAGCGTCTTCTCCCCCGCGCAAACCACGAGACCAAGTCGTGGATCAAGCTCGACTCGGACTTCGACGCGCTGCGCAGCCATCCCCGGTACCAGAAGGTGCTGGAACTGATCGGCTGACGATGAACGACACGTTCGATGTACTGAACTCGACGCTGACCTCGTCGTTGCGCTTCTGGCGCGGCACGATGGCGCACGGGTCGGCCAGGCAGCCTGCGAAGCACCTGAAACTCTATGAATTCGAGGCCTGCCCGTACTGCCGGCTGGTTCGCGAGGCGTTGACCGAGCTGGACATCGACGCGTTGATCCATCCATCACCCCACGGCGGCCAGCGCTTCCGGCCGAAGGTCGCCCGGTTGGGTGGCAAGGAGCAGTTTCCATACCTGGTCGATCCGAACAGCGGCGAGTCAATGTACGAGTCGGCCGACATCGTCGACTACCTGTACCAGCAGTACGGCGGCCGCCGTCCACCCTCGCGCCTGTTGCGACCGATCGACGTCTCGACATCCGTGCTGGCCGGGATCCCGCGGTTGCGCGCCGGCGCGCAAGCGCGGCCCTCGAAGGCGCCGCGCAGGCCGCTGGAGCTGTTCAGCTTCGAGTCGAGCCCCTACTCGCGGCGGGTGCGCGAACTGCTCTGCGAACTCGAACTGCCGTACCTGCTGCGCAACACCGGCAAAGCCGGCTGGCGGGACCTCGGACCACCGGTCGTTCGCAAGACGTTGTTCCCGGACTTGCCGGTCGCGGGGCGGACACGGACGGAGTTGCTCGATCGCGCCGGCAAGGTCCAGGTTCCCTACCTCGTGGACCCGAATACCCGCACCGCGATGTTCGAGTCGGCCGCGATCAGGGAATATCTTCTGCAAACCTACGCCACGTAGCCTCGGGCACTGGCCATCAATTCAAGGAGAGCCCGACATGTCGTCCAGCATCAGGAAGATCATGACCGGCGTTGCGCTGCTTGCGACCGCGAGCCAGGCGTACGCAGGCGACTGGAAGCACGAGATCGCGCCCTACCTCTGGGGCTCCGCGATGGACGGCACGGTTGGCATCGGTGACGTGACGGCCGAATCGAGCCTCAGCTTCAGCGACATCCTCGACAACCTCGAGTTCGGCTTTATGGGCACCTACCGGGCGTCCAAGGACCGCTACTCGTTCACACTCGATGCCCTGTACATGGGTCTCGGCGTGACACAGAAAGGACGCAACGGATTGCTGAAGGGCGACATCGACATGGACCAGATTGGCCTGGCGGCCGACTTCGGCTATGCGCTGAGCGAGCGCTTCACGCTGCTCGCTGGCCTCCGTTACACGGATCTCGAGACGCAGATCAAGGCCAGCGGTCCGCTCGGCAACACGCTGTCGGCCGACGAGCAGCAGAGTTGGGTGGATCCAATAATCGGCGCGAAGGTCACGTGGCCGCTTGCCGAGCGGTGGTCGGCCACGCTGCGCGGCGACATCGGCGGGTTCGGAATCGGCTCGGAATTCGCCATGCAGGGCGTCGCGACGCTGCGCTGGCAGGTTTCGCCGGGAACGGGCGTGCTTTTGGCCTACCGCTACCTCGAAATGGACTACGAGGACGGCAGCGGCGACGACTTCTTCATGTACGACATGACCATCTCCGGCCCGGCGATGGGCGTCGTATTCACCTTCTGACGCGTCACGGGGGCCGTCAGTGGAACGGCCCCACGCTGAACACCATGCTCGCGATCGCGAACAATCCGATCGAGAACAGCAGCAGCGCGACGGCCAGCGTTGCCGAGAATGGAAACGCGGTCTCGCCATGCACGAGACCGTCCTGTTTCATCTGCGCGCGCAGCCCGCGCAGCTCCACCATGAACTTGACGTGATGGCCGATGCCGAGCCCGAGCATCACGAGGCCGAGCAGGACCAGCGCCTTGCCGAAGTTGCCGGCTGCGTCGGCGCTTTTCAGGACCGCGGTTTCATACAGCTTCTGGAACACCTGGAAGATCGTGAAGCCGAAGCCGATCAACGACAGCGACGTGCGCATGACCGACATCAGCGTGCGATCGGCGGACATGCGCGTGCGCTGGAACGACATTCCGGTGCGGCGCGCCGACAGCTCGGTCGAGACGTCCATTCCGGGTTTGTCGTCCATCCAGTCTCTCTCGGGCCGGCGGCCAATCAACGGCCGGCGCCGCCGATCGCCGCCTGCATCTTCTCCAGCGCCTGGTCGATGGTGAACGACGCTGCCCGCTGCCGCGGCGGATACTCCTTGAACGTCTTCAGGAACTCCTCGACGATGCCAGAAGCAGCCGCCAGCATGTACGTCTTGGCCAGGAACCACTCGTAGTAGGTGTTCGACGTCGTGTCGGCACGCTCCAGCGGGTCCGTGCGCAGGTTGAAGAGCTTCGGCATGCGCAGCGGCACGAAAGGTTCCGCCCACACTTTCATCGTCCCCACGCAGCGCTGTTCCATGAAGACGACCTTCCAGTTGTCGAAGCGCACCGCGACCAGGTCGCCATCGTCGTTGAAGTAGATGAGCCCCTTGCGCGGGCTGGGCATGCCCTTCTCGGTCAGGAACGGCAGCAGGTCGTAGCCGTCGATGTGCACCTTGAACCGCTTGCCGACCGCGTCATAGCCATGCCGCAGCTTCGGGACGACGTCGGGCTCCCCTGCCATCGCGAGGAACGTCGGCAGCCAGTCGTGGTGCTGGACGATCTCGTTGGTGACGAAACCCGCCGGCACCTTGCCTGGCCAGCGCACCAGCAGCGGAATGCGGTACGCGCCTTCCCAGTTGGTGTTCTTCTCGCTGCGGAACGGCGTCATCGCGCCGTCGGGCCAGCTGTTCATATGGGGCCCGTTGTCGGTGCTGTACATGACGAAGGTATCGTCGGCGATGCCGAGCTCGTCGAGCAGGTCGAGCAGCTGGCCCACTTGCCGGTCGTGATCGATCATCGTGTCGTGATACGGCGATTGCCAGCGGCCCGCCTGGCCGAGGCTCTCCGGCTTGGTGTGCGTCCGCCAGTGCATGTGAGTCGTGTTGACCCAGCAGAAGAACGGCTTGCCGGCCGCATGCTGCCGCTTCATGAAGTCGCCGGCAGCCGCGACGAACTCGTCATCGCAGGTTTCCATGCGCTTGCGAGTCAGTGCACCCGTGTCTTCGATCTTCTGCTTGCCGATCCGGCCCCAGCGCGGTTGCTCTGTCGGATCATCCACGTCGGTCGCCCAGCAGTGCAGCACGCCGCGCGGCCCGAAGGCCGCCTTGAACTTCGGGAATTCCTTTGGATCCGGATAGTCGCGGTCCTCGGGCTCTTCCTCCGCGTTGAGATGATAGAGGTTGCCGAAGAACTCGTCGAACCCGTGCACCGTCGGCAGGTACTTGTTCAGGTCGCCGAGGTGATTCTTGCCGAACTGGCCGGTCGCGTATCCCTGTGCCTTCAGCAGTTCGGCGATCGTCGGGTCCTCCGCCTGCAGGCCGACGTCCATGCCGGGTGCGCCGACTTTCGAAAGGCCCGTGCGGAAGACGCTCTGCCCGGTGATGAACGCGGCACGGCCCGCGGTACAGCTCTGCTCGCCGTAGGAGTCCGTGAACATCATGCCTTCGGCCGCAAGACGGTCGATGTTGGGCGTGTGGTAGCCCATCATGCCGCGGCTGTAGCACGAGAGATTCCAGATGCCGATGTCGTCACCCCAGATGACGAGGATGTTGGGTTTGCTTGCCTCTGCCATTTCAGTCTCCTGCCGCAGGCTTCCCCCACGGCTATGCGACGCTGCTGCCGCCTGGTCTCACTTGCCGGCGCCCGCGCCCTGCTCGAGCTGTCGCATCACCTGGTCGATGTTGAAGCTCGCGGACTTCTGCCGTTGCGGGAACTCCTTGAACGACTGCAGGAAGTGCCCGACCAGCGCCTGCATGGGCACGAAGGCCCACATCTTGTCCGCCACCCAGCGCATGGCCATCGGCGACTCGGCGAAGTTCACGTGGGCCTCGAAGGGGTCCATGCGCAGGTTGACGATCCGCGGGAACGCCAGCGGCAGCGGCGGGCCGCCGTACAGCCAGTCGCCAGGCTCCGCGAAGATGGCTTTCCAGTCGCGCACGCGCACGGCGTTCAAGTTGCCGCTGTCGTCGAAGTAGAAGATCTCCTGACGCTGTCCGGGTTCCTTGCCCGCGAGCAGCTCGCGCTGGTCGTAACCGTCGAGGTGCACGCTGAAGGTCTTGCCGTTGGCGACGTGTCCCTTCTTGAGCTTCTCCTTGACGTCGGGTTCGCCGGCCGCCGCCAGCAGCGTGACCGCCCAGTCCTCCAGCGAGAACAGACCGTTGATGACCGTGCCAGGTTTCACGGCGCCCGGCCAGCGGACGACGGACGGGACGCGGAAGCCGCCTTCCCATGTGCCGCCCTTCTCGCCGCGGAACGGCGACTCACCGCCGTCGGGCCACGTGAACTTCTCAGCGCCGTTGTCAGTCGAGAACACCACGATGGTGTCGTCGGCAATGCCCAGCTCGTCGAGCTTCGCGAGCAGCGCGCCAACGTTGTCGTCGAGCTGCTTCATGCCGTCGGCATACAGGCCGTAGCTGGTGCTGTTCTCGTACTTCGGACTCAGGCGCGTCCAGCAGTGCATCCGGGTCGAGTTGTGCCAGACGAAGAACGGCTTGCCGGCCTTGACGGCGCGCTCCATGAAATCCAGCGAGCCGGCGAGGAACTCCTCATCCACGGTCTCCATGCGCTTGCGCGTGATCGGACCGGTGTCCTCGATCGTCTGCTTGCCGACCTTGCCGAAGCGCGGGTCGATGGTCGGGTCATCGACATCCGTGGCTTTGCAGCGCAGCGCACCGCGCGGGCCGAAGCGCTGCTTGAACTTCGGGTCCTTCGGGTACTGCGGGTCCTCCGGCTCCTCCTCGGCGTTCAGGTGGTAGAGGTTACCGAAGAACTCGTCGAACCCATGCACCGTCGGCAGGTACTCGTTGCGGTCGCCGAGGTGGTTCTTGCCGAACTGGCCGGTCATGTAGCCGTGGTTCTTGAGCAGGTCTGCGATGGTCGGGTCCTCCGGCCGCAGACCGAGCTCGGCGCCCGGCAGTCCGACCTTCAGCAGTCCGGTGCGGAACGGGTGCTGGCCGGTGATGAATGCCGCCCGGCCGGCCGTGCAGCTCTGCTGCCCGTAGCAGTCGGTGAAGATCGCGCCTTCCGCCGCGATGCGGTCGATGTTCGGCGTCCGCCCGCCCATCATGCCGCGGTGGTAGCAGGACAGGTTCCACACGCCGATGTCGTCGCCCCAGATCACGAGCATGTTGGGCTTGGTCGATTTCGCCATGACCATCTCCTTAAGCGTCAAACCGGATTGCGACACGCGTCGCGCTCATTTGCGCTGCGATCCGCTGCGCCTGCGGGACCGCGTGCCTGTAGAAGCGCTTCAGCCCACGGCACAGATAGTTCACACCCGGCTCGCCGTCAGGCGCTCGCAGCAGCCGATTCTTCGGGCACTCGCCCCAGCAGTCGCTCAGGAACTCGCACTCGCGGCAATGTCGCGGCAGGCTCTCGGATTTCGCGTACCCGAAACGCACCTGCGCCGGCGAGAACACCATGTCGGCAAGCGTCGTCTGCGACCGCAGGTTCCCGAGCCGATACTCGGGATAGACGTAGTGATCGCATGCATAGACGGTACCGTCGTGCTCGACCGCGACGCCCTTGCCGCAGACTTCGCTGTGGACGCAAATCTGGGACGGCAGCCCAAGGTGCTGCGCGACGAGCGTCTCGGCGAAATTGACCAGCACCTTGCCGAAGTCGCGACGGCGCCACTCGTCCCAGACGGAGCACAGGAAGCGGCCGTATTCGTCTGGGTCGACCGACCACTCGGTGACCACGGACTCGGGGTGATCGGGTCGCGCTCGCGGCTCTCCGACGACCGGCAAACTCGACGGATCGAGGGCACCGGGCGCGATGTGCTCGAACCCGCGGGCCTGGACGACCGGAATGAACTGCAGGTAAGTCGAGCCGATTTCGCGTCGCAGGAAGCGGTATACGTCGAGCGGGCGCGAAGCGTTGCATCGGTTCACGCAGGTCAGCGTATTGAACCGCACGCCGAAGCGACGCAAAAGCCCGGCCGCCGCGAACACCGCGTCGAACGTCGGCGCGCCGCGCTTGGTCACCCGATACTTGTCGTGCAACTCCCTGGGGCCGTCGATGCTGAGGCCGACCAGGAATCGATGCTCCTTGAGGAAGCGCGCCCAATCCTCATCGAGCAGCGTGCCGTTCGTCTGCAGGTCGTTCTCGATTCGTTGGCCGGGCTTGGCATGCTTCTGCTGCAGCGCGACGACCTTGCGGAAAAAGTCCAATCCCCGCAGCGTCGGCTCACCGCCCTGCCATGAAAATACGACTTCGTCACCTGTGACGCCCGCGATGTACTGCCGGACGAAGAGTTCCAGCAACTCGTCGTCCATGTGGCCAGCCCCCGGGCCGTCGGGCAAGGCTGGCTTGCTGAGGTAGAAGCAATAGCCGCAGTCGAGATTGCAGGCCGAGCCGGCCGGTTTGACCATCGCGTGAAACCGACGCTTGGCTTTGGCACCGAGCCACTGCGGAGCGTGGTATCTGTCGAGCGGCCTGTCCATCAGGATTCCTGCTACGGGCAGTCAGGGGTCTGGGGCAGACCTTGACCATGTACGCTACACCGTGCGTTGGTTCGCGCCATTCGGAGTAGATGAAGGGCAAGCCGTGGAAAGTCACAGGCAGTCCAGGGGGTGCAGCGACTGCCCGCCACTGACGGCATAGCCTCGGTCAGCCGACGCTATAACTACGGATGGCCCGGGGCTCCGAGCGTTTCGAGAATGTGACGGAGGCCGCTGGCATGCGTCCGATTTTCCAGCCCCGTCTCGTCAATGGGCCGTTCGCCGACCCGGCCCTGTTCGTGGACGTGCTGTTCGACCGCCGTGCCCTGCTCTTCGACCTGGGTGACATCACGGCGCTGCCACCGCGCAAGATCCTGCGGACGAGTCATGTCTTCGTGACGCATACCCACATGGACCATTTCGTCGGGTTCGATCGGCTGCTGCGCATCTGCCTTGGCCGCGCCCGTCCGCTCAAGCTGTTCGGGCCTGCGGGCTTCATCGAGCGCGTCGAGCACCGACTCGCGTCCTACGCCTGGAACCTCGTCGAGAATTACAGCGTCGACCTGGCTATCGCCGCCTGCGAGGTCTCGGCCGACAGCTCCCGCTTCAGCTGGGCCACCTTCAATTCGCGCGAACGCTTCCTGCGCCGCGACGGCGATGCAGACGCGCTGCAGGACGGCCTGCTGCTCGACGAGCCAGCCCTCCAGGTGCACTGCGCCGTGCTGGATCACGGGATCCCTTGCCTCGGGTTCGCCCTCCAGGAAGCGATGCACGTCAATGTCTGGCCGAATCGCCTCGCGCAGCTCGGATTGGCGCCGGGTCCCTGGCTGAGGGACGCGAAGCGCGCGATCATTGCGGGGGAGACCGACGATACTCTGGTCACGGCGCGCTGCCGGGAAGGCTCGACGACGCGCGAGAAGCGTCTGTCGCTCGGGGAGTTGCGGAGGGCGGCACTGCAATCCGTGCCGGGCCAGAAGATCGCCTACGTCACCGACGTCGCGTGCCACGCCAGCAACCTGCAACGCATCCGGCAACTCGCGGCCAACGCTGACCTGCTGTTCATCGAGTCCACGTTTCTCGAACGCGACGTCGGCGAGGCTCGGCGCAAGAACCACCTGACGGCCAGCCAGGCCGGCTCGATTGCACGGGACTGCGGGGCGCATGAAGTCATCCCGTTTCATTTCTCGCCTCGCTACGCCGACTGCGAGGCTGCGCTGGTGAACGAGGTCCGGTCGGCCTTTCGAGGAGTTGCCGCATGAAGGAAGCCGATCCCCGATCGTTTCCTGTGACCATCGACACCGACGACGTGGTGCTGCAGGGCGACGCCGTATTGCCTCGGGGCGCGCGAGGCATCGTGCTGTTTGCCCACGGCAGTGGCAGCAGCCGTTTCAGTAGCCGCAATCGTTACGTCGCAAACCACCTCGTGGCAGGCGGGCTCGGCACCCTGCTCTTCGACCTGCTCACGGCCGACGAAGAAGTACGCGACCAGCGGGATGCGAGCTTGCGATTCGACATCGACCTGCTGACCCGCCGCCTCGCGGGCGCGACCCTCTGGCTCGACCGCCAGCCGTGGGCCACGAACCTGAAGCGCGGCTACTTTGGCGCGAGCACGGGCGCCGCAGCGGCGCTGGCTGCCAGTGTCCAATGCGAAGTGCTCGCAATCGTGTCGAGGGGCGGGCGCCCGGATCTCGCGGGCGGTGCCCTGCCTCAGGTGACCGCATCCACGCTGCTGATCGTTGGCTCGCGCGATACTGTCGTGATCGAACTCAACGGGCGGGCACTGCGATTGCTGAGATGCGAGGCACAGCTCGAAATCGTCCCGGGCGCGACTCATCTTTTCGAGGAGCCGGGCACGCTCGAACAGGTGGCGGAGCTGGCGTTGCAGTGGTTCCGCCGTTGGCTGAAATGAGGCGTCAGGACGTTTGATCGAGCCTCCGGTGCAGGGTGCGCAGCGCATAGAGACTGAGCGCAGCGCCGATCAATCCGAATGACACCAGCATGCCGATGTGGCGGTTGACTACCCCCGCGCCGAGCAGCACGGCGCCGACGGCGTACGGCAATTCCGCCAGGGCCAATGCCGCAAAGTAGGTTCGAAATCGCACACGGAGGTATCCGCAGATGTACCCCGGAAGTTCCGACGGCAGCGCCAGGCAAAGCAGCAGCACGAACGCGAAAGTGAGTTCGCCCCGAACGCTCTGGACGTAGAAATCGAACTTTCTCGAAATCTCTCGCTCCCTGTGCTGCGATCCACGCAAGCCGCGACCGAGCGCGTACGTGCAGATGCCACCCAACAGCCAGCCGAGCCATAGCAAGCCGAAGGTGACCGTGCTACCCCACGCATACACCGCTGCGGGCAGCAGTAGCGCGCTCGAGAAAAACGCGAGGACGGCCGAAGCAGCGGCGAACAGCACGAAGACGAACGGGCCGAGGTAAGGGTGCCCGGCGATCAGTGGCTCTGCGGCGGAGAGCGCCCGATGCAAGGTCTCGTAGACCGCATCAACGGACAGCAAGAGCGCCACGGACGCGCAGATCAGCACGAAGACGAGTGCGCGAACCCAACTCCGGGCGCGGGGTTTCGATCCAGCAATATCGACCGGCGGCTCTGTCGCCGGATTGCGCTCTTCGGCACGGAAGAGACCCGAGATGATGGCTCTCCTTGCAGCCCGCTCAGGACCCCACGTTAGCAGGCATGCCGGATCGCTCGCGCCGACGGAATCTGCGTATCTCGAAACGGGCGTCGCGACTGAGGGGGCTTGGCCGTGATCGCCTCTACCGCCCGCGGAACACGGCCTCGCGACGCTCCACGAACGACCGGACACCTTCGGCTGCGTCTTCGCTGCGCATGACCTCGCCCATCCCGCGGAACATTGGGCCAATCGCGGCTGCCTCGCCCTCGAGCATGCGCAGGCGCGACGAGCGCAGACTGCCCTGGACGCCGAGTGGCGCCGCGTTCGCCACACGCTGCGCGAGTGCGAGCGCGGCATCGAGTTGCTGGCCAGGGGCGCAGAGCTGCTGTACCAGTCCGAGGCGGTACGCATCGTCGGCTCCGAGTTCGTCCCCCGTCAGCAGGTAGCGCTGGGCATTCGCCCAGCCGATCTCGGTCGGCAGCCGCAGCGTGGCGCCGCCGCAGGCATAGAACCCCCTACGGACCTCCAGCATCGCAAAGCGCGTGTCGGTGGCCGCGACCCGTAGATCCGTGTTGAGCAGCAGTTCCCAGCCCCAGGTGTAACAACGGCCCTGCACCGCAATCACCAGGGGTTTCGACAGGCGCGGGCCGCTCATCGAGAACGGGTCGATCTCGTCGTCGGCGACCGGGAAGGGGGACCCCGACGCAAAGGCTTCGGCCCAGTCGGACAGATCAACGCCGGACGTGAAGTGCGGACCCTCCGCCCAGATCACGCCGACCCAGAGCTCGGGATCGTGTTCGAGGCGATGCAGCGCGCGCGCCAGTGAGTGGTACATGTCCTTGTTCAAGGCGTTCATCTTCTGGGCACGGCGCACGCCCATCAGGAACATGCGGTCGCGCTGTTCGACTTCGATGCTCATCTCGTCCGTCCTCTCAAGCCAGGTTTCCGCGCTTACGCGTTGTCGAGGCGGCGAGCACCCCGTGCCATCAGCGCCGCGAAACGGGGATGCTCTCGAATCGGATCGAGGCTGTTGTCCCTCTGCATCCACAACACCCAGCCCTGGCTCACCTTGTCGATCCAGGGCTCGATCAGGTCCACGGCCGAATCGGCGTCCCGAAGCCTGGCCATCGCGCAAGCGAGGTTGTAATGCAGCCGCGCGTTGTCCGGGTCGAACAGCATCGCCCGCTTCGTCCATTCCCGCGCGCGCTCGGCCTGGCCCAAACCAGCGAGCGACGTCACCAGGAAGCCCAGCGCACCGCTGTGGTCCGGCTCGTCGGCCAGGATCCTCTCGCATCGCGCGAGCGCGCGCCGCTCGGCCGCAAGGATCGGGTCCGGCTCGCCGAGCGCCTCGTACGCCTGCACGACCATTCCTGCTGGCCAGTAAGCATCCGGATCGAGTTCGATGGCCCGCTCCAGGTGCACGATTGCTTTGTGGTAATCACGCTTACCGATGGCCACCGCGCCTGCCAGTGCGTGGGCCTCGTAGCAATCGGGGTCGAGCCTCAGGGCGGTCTCCAGGACACCGTCGACCGGTGCCTGCTCCAGCAGGCCGCGCACCATGGCTTCGGAAAGTGCGGCATACCCCTCCGCGACCGTCGGATCCGCCGCGATGGCCCGCTCGGCGGAAGCCCGCGCGCTTTCGATCGAATATCCCTCGAGGCCGCGCTGGCTCATCTCCGCTTCGGCGAGCGACATCAGCGCCCAGCCTTTCGCGAAGTTGGGATCCAGTTCGACGACACGCCTGCAGATCCGCACGATCACTGGCTTGAGCCGTTCGCTGCCCTTGCGATGGAAGCCGCGGGCCATCAGGAAAAGTTCGTAAGCCTCCGAGTTGGAGGTGGAGCGCTGTTCGATCGCCGCCTTTTCCGCCGGCAGCAGCTTGACCTTGAGCGCAGCGACGATGGCCGTCGAGATGTCGTCCTGAATCGCGAAGATGTCGTCGAGCGTGCGGTCATAGCGTTCCGCCCAGACCTGCGTGTCGGTCGCCGCTTCCAGCAATTGCGCGGTAATCCTGACGCGATTGCCGGACTTGCGGACGCTGCCTTCCAGCACGTGGGTGACCTTCAGCGCACGCGCGAGCTGCGCCGGTGCGACAGTCTTGCCCTTGTATGAAAACGCGGCGTTGCGCGAGGCGACCGAGAGCGCCGACACCCGCCCGAGATCCGTGATGATGTCCTCCGTGACGCCATCGCTGAAGTACTCCTGCTCCGGGTCACCGCTCATGTTCACGAACGGCAGGATGACGACGCCGGGCCGCGAGGGCGGTGCCGTTGCAGAAGGCCGGGAGGCCGGCGACGCGATCGCCGTGCCCGCCTGGATGTCGCGCGGTGCGGACTGGATCTCGACCAGTCGCGACACGTCGGCGACGAGGCCCTGCCAGGACTTGTCGTCGGGATCGCCGAGCCAGCGTGAGAGGTCAGCGGTATGGGTCAGTTCGAAGATGATCGGCCGCTGGCACGCCTCGATCGTGACCGGTACGAGCGTGCGATTCCGATCGGCCTGGGTCGCCTCGGCCCGAACCCAGCGAGACGCTACGGAATGCGGCGACCAGAGCACGACCACCGCCTTGGCCTCGCGGAGCGCGCGCTCGATGCTTTCGTCGAACGCTTCGCCCGACCGCAGCGCTTCGTCCCACCAGACCGTGAGGCTGGCCGATTGGAATCCCTCAGCGAAGCGGCGAGCGCTCTCGGCGTCCTCGCGTGCGTACGATATGAAGACGTCGGCCATACTCTCTATTGGAGACCGTACCGGTGGATCCCGCCGCGGGGTTCGGGTCGGAGTATAGGCAATTGCGCGACTCCAGCCAGGTCAGCGAGGTCACAGCTGGTTTCGCAGGCTGGCGCTCAAGTGCGCCTGGCTCACTGATCGGAAATGCAAAAATGACCCGTTCAGGTCCGAATGCATCTGGACAGACTTCGCGCGTAACACGTTACGCGATTGTGGCAGGAACCTAAAGAAGGAAACCCAAGCGCGTAGGCGTCAGGCGCACCTTTTCGACAACCTGTGCCGCAATCGTTCGGTGGACGATCCCGAGCACCGGCGTCAGCGGCTTCGGCGGCCACACCTCGTCGGCCAGCAGTGCCGCGCTTTCCGGCATGCGCCGGCTGCCACAACCGATCACCCGCCTGACCCGCTGACACTTGTCGTCGCAACCCCGGCTGATACACTTTTGCCAACCCGAGAAGAGGCCCCTCATCGCCACCCATCCCGTCCCAGTCACGCGCCTGCTGCTGCCGGCCCTGGTGGTCTGTCTGTTCGCCTCCGAACCGGCGCACTCCGGTGACTTTTCTCTGCTGAGCGTCAGCATCCGGGCGCGGGTCTCCAATGCAACGACTCTCGGCGCCGCCCAGCCGGAAGAGGCCGATGCCTATGACCTCTCGGCGCATTTCGCCACGCCCTGGCTGAGTAAGATCAAATCGGGCTGGAAAATCGGCTCCCAGCTGACGGCGAGTGCCGGGCTGCTGCAGTCCGCCGGCGAAGACGCCCTGACGGTGTCGCTGATTCCCGAGATCACTGTCCGCAGCAAGGGTGGAGGGTTGGTATTCGATGCCGGGGCCGGCTTCGCTCTGATCAGCCGGCATACCTTGGGTACCCAGGACTACGGCGGCCCGTTCCAGTTCGCCCTGACCGTCGGCGCCAGCCTGCCAGTCGGCAAACGGTGGGGCCTCGGCTACCGGTTCCTGCACTATTCCGATGCCGGCATCAACGGCGACGACACCACCGGCGCCGATTTTCACATGGTCGAGATTAGTTACCGCTTCTGATGCCGCGGGCGGCCCCCGGCTTTCGTGCCACGGCAAGGTTCGTAGAGTCCCCCCACCCCTCGCGCGCGCGTACAACCCGCACCTTCTATTGGTGGTCGGCAAGGGGGCTATCGTTTAGGCTCGACTTGAACATTGGCCACCGACGGATTGGATGAACCTGAAGATGAGCGCATCGGAGCAAGCCGCATCGAGAGAGATATCTGCACACGCCGGGAACCCGCTGCAGCCTCGACAGGTCGAGACCGTGATCATCGGGACCGGGTTCTCCGGACTGTTGGCGGCCATCCGATTGCAGAAAAAGCGATGCAACGACTTTGTCTTGCTGGAAAGAAGCTCCGAATTGGGCGGCACCTGGCAGGTCAACTCATATCCCGGCGCAGAGGTGGACGTTCCAACCAGCCTTTATTGCATCTCGTTCATACCCTATCCGTTCAGGAAATCCTTTGCCCCGCAAAGCGAATTGCTCGCATACACGAACCATATTATCGACAGGTTCGGCTTGCGAAAGCATGCCCGTACGAACCAGACGGTGGCCAGGCTCGCTTTTGACGAGCGCGAATTGCTGTGGCACGTGGAGACTGAGTCGGGCGAGAGGTATACGGCCCGCTTCGTGATCGACACCAGCGGGGTGCTGGCGAACCCGCACATTCCCCATATCAAAGGTGCGGAAACCTTCAAAGGATCGATATTCCACTCGGGGCACTGGGATCACTCCGTGGCCTATGAAGGAAAACGTGTCGGTGTGATCGGTTCGGGATGTTCAGCAGCCCAGATCGTTCCGGCCATTGCCGGCAAGGTATCCCGTTTGACCCTGTTCATGGGCAAGGCGCAGTGGATTCTCCCGCGCTCAGACCGGCATTACGGTGCGGTAGAGCGCTTCGTTCGAACGCTGCCGGGCATACGGCACATCATCCGTTTGCTCGTCTTTGCTTTTTATGACATCCGGTTCATCGCCTTCCGCCGCTATCCGGGGATCTCGGGAATCAGTCAGCTCATGAAGGACCATTACCGGAGAAGATTGAAGAAGCATCTGGACACGTACATCAAGGACGACAAGTTGCGGCAGCACATGATGCCCGACTACGAGTTGGGCTGCCGGCGGGTCATACCGACCAACACCTATCTCCCCGCGCTGTCCCTCGACAATGTCGCTGTGGATATCAGCGGGATTGAATCCATCACGCCGCAGGGCATCAGGACGAAGGATGGCAAGGATATCGCGCTCGACGTTATCGTCTACTCCACGGGCTACTTCGCCTATTCGAACATGAAGAAGGCGCTGACGTTTCAGGTGCATGGGCTGGGTGGCCGCAACCTCAACAGCGAATGGGAAAAGGAGGCGGTCTCCTACAAGGGCATCACCGTCTCCGGCTACCCCAACTATTTCAAGGTGAATGGCCCGAACACCGGCACCGGACACAGCTCGCAGATGTCCTACATGGAGGCAGCAACCGATTACATCGTGCAGGCCATTTGCGCCGTGAAACGGGACAGGAGCATCAAGGCCATCGATGCCAGACCCGACCTTCAGGATGCATACGTCGCCGACATGAGACGAAAGATGCAAAAGACGGTCTGGCAGAATGCCACCTGCACCGCCTTTTACAGGAAAAACATGACCGAAGAGGTCACCAGTCTCTCCCCGGAACCGGTGACCGGGTTCATCCTTTCCCGCAAGTGGTTCCGTTTGAGTGATTATCGTCTACTAAAGTGAAGGCGGCGCCCGCCTGCAGGATCACGACACTGCCGTCTGCTGCCACACGCACCGAATCTGCAGCCGGCGCCGGCTCGCGCTTCGGTGCCTACGGCATTGCCGCCCCGAGCGCCTGCGTCGCAGTCTTCGCTTTCTCGATCCCCTGCAGCATCACACCCGTCGCCTCGATCAACAGCACGAACGCCGGCTCGTACTGCTCATCGCGCTCGGCCGCCTTCTCCAGCTGATCGACAACATCGGCAAATGCCGCCGCCGCGCTCATCATCGCCGCGTCCATGGTCGACAGGCGCTTTACTGCTGTCGCGGTATCGGCTTTGCCCTCACCAATCTCGGTTTGCAGCAGCGCCAGTTCGAACGTGACGCGACTCGAGGCATCCTTGAGCCCTGCACTGAGTTCCAGCGCTCTCACCTGCAATTCCTCACTGATCGCTGCCGTCGGCAACGACTGCAGCAGACCCGTGCCTTGTGTCTCTATCGTGTCCGCACAGTCCCGCACCGCAGCGATCGCTGCCCGCAGCAAGGTTCTATTTTCATCGGCCGTCATTGCTCTCGCTCCTGGCTCGACGCTGCAGGAGTCGTCATGACCACCTCCCGCCGCCAAACCCAAACCACCGCCCTCCCCGATACACCTAAAGCACCCACTCCTGCAACGCCTCATACACCATCACCATTGCCAGCGTGTCGAGCTCACAGTACCGCTTGAGCTGCCCCTCGAGCCTCCGCCTCTCGTCCGCCGGCAAGTCCCGCTGCTGCAGCTCCCCGTACGCCACCATCGCCGCGCCACCATTCGCCACGAACGCCGACGCCTCGTCTTCCTCCTCCTCGCGTGCCGCGCGGTCGAGCTCCGGATCGGATAGCAGCGGCCTGAGCAGCGTGTACGGATCGCGCACCACACCATCGTGCTCCTGCCACCAGGTCCAGTCGCGGAAGAGATTGCGCCGCCGCTCCGCTCTGCAGCGCCCCGTTGGGGCCGTTGCGGAATCGCTTTTGCGAACGCGATGCCGCAACGTCCTACCGCGCGTACGCACGGTAGTCGACCTCCCGACGACGTCGGGAGTTCTCAATCTCTCCGGCGAGCGCGTGTGAAATGAAAAAGGGGTCCCTCTGGCGAGGGACCCCTTTTCATTTCACTGGCGCGCCCGGAGAGATTCGAACTCCCGACCTTCTGGTTCGTAGCCAGACACTCTATCCAACTGAGCTACGGGCGCGTATTCGGACGGATCCAAAGTCTACTGGCGGAGAGAGAGGGATTCGAACCCTCGAAGGGCTTTTGACCCTTACGCCCTTAGCAGGGGCGCGCCTTCGACCACTCGGCCATCTCTCCGTTAT
>Ga0209253_10000006_pt1 | contig 144101 bp, 138 predicted proteins | sample FrelakmetBRP12BR_FD_187145 | JGI IMG/M metagenome (GOLD analysis project Ga0209253, IMG submission 187145) | Freshwater lake sediment microbial communities from the University of Notre Dame, USA, for methane emissions studies - BRP12 BR (SPAdes)... | ecosystem: Environmental > Aquatic >...
CTAGGTATTCTACTAATAGTGCAGATTCCTTTTACTTACGTGAGTTTACGTCGATTGAATTCAGAACTAAGTCTCACCTTAAAGGTATCCTCCTCCCCACGCTGGATCAAACTCAAAACCTTGGCAATTTCCCTTCTTCTAAAATCCATATATATTGCAGTCTATTTCGGATTCTTTTTGATTTTGCTCTATTTGGTATCTCTTATTGGAATTGAAATGCTCTAATTTTCCTTTTTTTATTTAAACATACATTCCGTTTTTCGTTACATCCCATCAATATTACATATTGAGGTCGTGGAAACAAACGTATTTATAGCGTAATTGAGTTACCAATGATGAACAACAAGTATTTACCAAATATCATCAATCATAATACCATATCTTAGATGTCTTAGTATACTTCGGACTTGGATACTATGAAATTAGGACAAAACGGGAGGGCACTTCTCCTATTCGGGATCTTTTTTATTGCCAGTGGATTCGCTTTTAACTCGTATTATCTCATTATTATCGGATTATTTTGTCTCTTTGCGATTGTATACAGTATGCCACAGTTTGATTCCTCCTTGAATGTCGATGATCTAAAAGTAGAGCGAATCTTGGAGTCAAATACTGTATTTCGGGATTCTTTTTTACACATTAAAGTCCGTGTGATGAATACCGGGGGATCCCAATTCAATTTCATTGATATCTTTGATGATTATCCAGCCGAAGTCTTCCGGGTTGTTGCAGGAGAAAATTTTATATCCACCCGAATTAATCCCCATCAAACGATCATCTTTTCCTATATACTGGCTCCCAAAATCCGGGGAGAGTATGATATCGGACCTTTAACAGTTGTGGTAAAGGATCGATTAGGATTTAATGCAGAACAACGAACCGTTCCCGATTCAGTGGATAAAATCCTAGTGTATCCCCCCTATGAAATGATCCGCAAAATCGAAGCGATGGCTCAGCAACGAGCTGTAAACCGTTCCTTTGGTATACACCGTTCTCGAATGAAAGGAATGGGAACGGAATTCTTTGGGATGCGTAAATATGTATTTGGGGATCAGTTTCGAGCGATTGATTGGAAAGCAAGTGTGCGATCTCAAGAACTAATTGTGAAGGAATTTGAAACCGACCGCGCGATCGATGTGACAGTGTTTGTAGACTCCTCAGAATCTATGGGAGGAGGAGCACGTGAAAATACAAAATTTGAATATTCCGTCCAAGCAGCGATGTTACTCGCCAAAGTTGCATTAGGCAGAAAGGATCGAGTGGGATGTGTTACTTTTTCTGATAAAAAGCATTTTCGTTTTTTGAAACCCAGCGGTAAAAAGGGGCAGTTCTTCCTAATTCTTGATTTTCTGGCTAGAGTTATGCCTCGAGGAGAAAAAAATGTGTTCGAATCCTGTGAGGAATTTGTTCGGAAATTTCAAAAACGTGGGCTTGTCATCATTTTATCTGATATGGAAACCTCCCGTGAGAATGTACTCATGGGAATTAAGAAGTTACGAACCTATGGGAATCAAGTAATGGTTATGTCTCCCTTTAGTCCGTGGTTTGAAGCTCATGAATTGGATTTATCCCCTGCCGATAAAGCCATTGCAGAAGCGATTTCGGAAGAAATGATGGAACATTTAGTCAGTATTCGACCGGATCTCCAAAAATATCAATGTCCCTTAATTAATGTGGGACCGGATGATATGTTAAATGTAGTGCTTCAAGAATACGCCAATGCGCGTAAAAGAGGAAAAGGAGAGTGATTATATGAAACCGATAGTTATTGCTATGAAAGGTTTGTTGGGTGCATCTCTTATTTGGATGATATTGATGTTCTTCCGCATGATGGATACGTCTATTATTGAATTATCTTCCATATTTACATTATTACAAACGTTACGAAACATTATTCTCGTTGGGTTTTACTGGTTGGTTTTCGGTTTATTCATGGTGTTCGGAATTGGTACTGGAATGATTTTCAGTCTTTTTAATTTCATACCGGTTGGTATCCCAATTTATGATACAGCGTTCAATACTAGCTTAGCAGTCCAGTCTAGAGATATGTTTTTTGCCCAGTGGTTTCCGCTAGTGAGTTTAAGTCAAAGAACTATTGATTTTCTTGAAACGCCTCCTGATCCTAATTTAATGACTATTGATCAATATATGGGATATATTGTTCCGGAACTTCAAGCTCTTGGAGAATCTGCCTATATCATCCTATTCCAAGTGCTTGCAGTGCTTATGATAGTGTATGGTATTTTGAGTGTCATCCAAACAAATCCCCGCCATAGTTTGAAAACCATTTTATATCTAAATTTAATGATTATATTTCCCCTTATTCTCTTCGGTATCCAAAATCTGGTTCAAGTATTCATAAGTGATTTCAATTTGGGACAATATATTGGAATATATGACGCTGAAACTGGGATTGGAAATGTATTACCCTATCCGATCCGTCCTGAGATCGTATTTATGCAGATTCCAGAAAGGTTTGGACAATTTCTTCTGAGTTCTATATTCCAAATTGCTCTAGCATCCTTCATATATCTTGAATTCGCTTTTCAGTTGAATTATATGTATCAAGTTACATCGCCCTCTGAACAGCGTGCGGAACGATTGCGTGAGCAGATACAAACTTTAAAACGTGCATCTCGGGAGGCTGTAGTTCATTTGGAAAAAATCGAGGCGGGAGAACCCACTGAAATTCTTGAACAGGAACTTGATGAAGGAGGTAATGTTATCGAAAAAACTAAAATGGAATCGGTTCGAAAATTCCTATCAAAAACAGCTACAGGATTCTCGTTTATTCGCGAGATGATTGAGAGAAGAAAAATGGAAGAAAAAACGAAACGAGCTATAGAAGCTCTACAAGACACGCGGAGATTGTCCAATTATCTTAATCGACTATTTGATCAAGATCCCGAAGCAGAACAAACCTTGACTGCAAAGAGTTCCGCACCTGGAGCAGGTCGTCTGATTAGATCAACGATCATTGATATGGTGTATCGGATCGCGGGAATTACCTTTCTCGTGTTCGTCATTTCTAAAACACCGTGGATTATTACGCACATCTTTCGAGCTCCTGAATCAATTGCGGATAGCGTGGAAATGTTCACCCCCGAAGTCATTCTAACGCTATTCATTCCTCTCGTTCTCCTGTTTCCCTTTATTTCCATCATCATCCGACAAACAAAAGCACAGCAATTACGAAAGAAATTACGGGTTGAAAAAGAAAAACGCGAGTCTTTGGAAACCAAAGAATTGATTGCTGCCTAAATTCATTTATGAAACTTTTTTTAGTGTATTGTATTCTTCTTTATATAATATCATATGCATAGCGTACCATGAGTTTTGATGATGTACTATGAGTTCTGATGAAGTATCGAAAATATTAATGTTGATGACGCATAGAGGATTCATTTATGGACCCTCTCCTGAGATATACAATCCCGTAAAAGGCTCTTTTGAGTTCGGACCGTTGGGAAAACTGATGAAAAATAACTTGGAATCTCAGATACGAAAAATATTCCGGAAAAATGAATTCTGGGAAGTGCAATGCCCCTTGATCAGTCCAGAAATTGTATGGGAAGCTTCGGGTCATATGGAACGATTTTTTGATAATATTGTGGAATGTACGAAATGCAAAAATATCCATCGGGTAGATACTTTACTCGAATCTCTAGACTATGATTTAACTCAGATTAAAACCATGGAATTCCAAACTATTATAGACCGAGATTCCATAAAATGTCCCGATTGCCAGGGTAGTCTCGGGAAAGTGTCTCGTCAAAATCTCATGGTAACCTCTCATTTAGGATTTCCCTCTTCGCAATTCATTCTTCGACCTGAAACAGCTACAACTACTTATTTGCTGTTTCCACGTTTACAGCAGTTTTTCCGAACAAGCATGCCTATGTTGGTATTTCAAATGGGATATGCGTTCCGTAACGAAATCTCCCCTCGAAAAATGCTGTTGCGAACCAGAGAATTCGAGCAATGTGAAGGGCAAATTTTCATTACTCCTGAACAAGAAATCCAATTTGAACCTTTTCAAGATACCGCAAAAAATCGATTACCATTGTGGTCTGCTTCAGACCAAGAAAACGGAAAGGTTTCAATTATCAATATAACCTTAACTAGTGCAATCGAACAAGGAATCCTCCAAAAACCAGCCTATGCATGGTTACTTCATCTTGCATATGAAATCGTTTTGGGTGTGGGAATTCTTCCTGAAAATTTGCGATTTCGGCAACACAAGGCAGATGAAAAAGCCCATTATGCCCATGATGCATGGGATTTGGAAGTGAATTCTCCGTCTTATGGATGGACTGAGGTATGCGGAGTTCATGATCGAGGAGATTATGATCTTTCTCGTCATCAAGAATATTCTAAGAAAAAATTGACTGTTCCCGGGGGAGAGAAAGGCGAAAAACTCGTTCCCCATATATTGGAAATTGCTTTCGGAATTGGTCGTATATTCTTCTTTGCCTTGGAACAATCCTTTAGATTTGAACAAGAACGCACTGTGCTAAATCTCCCCTTAGAAATTACACCTATCCCATTTGCTGTTTTCCCATTACAGAAAAAACCCGCAGAACTGGTTAGTACTGCAAAAATAATTTTTAATGAGCTTATTGACAACGATATTAGTGCATTATATGATGAAGCGGGTTCCATTGGAAAACGATACCGACGCACCGAGGAAGTAGGAGTTCGATTTGCGTATACAATAGATCACCAATCACTAGAAGATAAAACTGTCACTATCCGTTCCATTGATGATATGAGTCAAAAACGCATAAAAATTAAACACTTGGTAGAACTTTCGCGAAAACTTTTACATGGAGAAACAAACTACCAAAAAATCAAAGACTTATCCCTACCAACAACGAGAAAAGAATAATTTGGTGACTAATCGATGGTAGTCACGAGATTTTTCAAATCCTTGCGTGAAGTAGGGTCGGGTTTTTTATCATAATAGCCAATCGGTAAAATGGTCGTTACATGCTCGTGTTTATCCAAATGTAATACTTCTGCAGCCTTATCCCTATCCATACTTCCTATCCAGCAAGTACCAAGCCCCAGCGACCATGCCATTAAGCAGATCTGATGAGTTACCATGCTGGTATCATGTACGTACCAATTTGGGGCACGTTTTTTATCTGCAATAATCGCAATAACCACGGGTGCTTGCGACACAAATCCCCCAAATTTTGCCACTGACTGTAATTTGGTAATCGTATCTTTATTTTTGATCACAATAAAACGCCAAGGTTGCCGATTGGATGCAGACTGACACCATCGCGCTGCTTCTAAAATCCGGGTTATTTTCTCTTCTTCTACGGGATGATCGGGAATGAATTGTCTTATGGAACGCCTATCCTTCATAAGCTGTAAAAGTTCTTCTGGATTCATATTTTGCTTGATCATTCATGGAAATAAATACATTTTGGCTAATAGCTATAGTTAAAATAAAGCATCTTTCAAATTAACCGATTTTTCCATTATGGACCACGTTTATAAAATAACCATCGGCTACAGTTTATAAATTACACACCAAACACCTTCAGTAGAATATAGCTACATTGGTGTACACATATAATCATGTTGCTGATTATAGATGATAAAACACTTTCTTGAATTTTTGAATTTTTGTTGTCAGGCCATCCATAGGATTTTGTTATTTTTCGTGATTCGTTTGATCTCTCCTTGTTGCTCCAGTTTTTGACAGTAAGCTAAGATCCAAGTAAGGGCTGGAGGAATGAAAAATACACGCATTATCCACAAGTATCGCCTGTATTGGGGGATTATAAGCTGGGCAATTTGTTCCGAAGTTAATGATTTAACTCGAACGAGTTTTGGGATTCGTTCGAGGGATTCATAGATGGTATCCAAAAAGAAGCGGAATCTTTCCTTTTCCTCATCCCAGGTGGTGATCTCCCAATTTTCCTTTCGGAAATCCCCATGCGCAGAAACCGTGTATTCGACTTGTGCACTAGGAATTTTAATGAAATTCTGAAGCGAATGTATCATTTCATCTAAGGCTTCTGGTAACGGGTTGATCCAAGGGGTAAAGGGCACAAAATCCCCTAAAAACAGGATTTTACTAGTAGAATTATATATGCACATATGTCCTGCGCTATGCCCTGGAGTAGGGATAAAATGCAAAACCTCCTTTCCTATATGAATCTTGGGATGGTTTATTAAATCAAATGTGTTTCGAGTTAGAGAATTATTAACCACGTAATCGATGCGTGGATAGAAGTTAATAGACCTGTAAAAAACGATATAACCTGGTGAGGAAAGCAATCGGTAGAGAAACTGGTTCATTTGAGATTTACCCAATAGTTGTAGCGCTTTCTGCCACGATTTTTCCATTCGGGTAGGATGTTGAATATTAAATGCATCCCTTTCGTGACATATTACCTTAGCGTGTGAACAATAGCGTTGTAATTTATATAATTGAAGTACATGATCTGAATGCGAATGAGTTAAGATGATATATTTTACCGAGAGAGGATCAATAGAAAAGTTCTTCAGTGAATCGATAATTCGTTGCATCCCGGGTTCAATCGTGGTTCCCGTATCAATTATAACTGGTTCCTCCCCTTTGAGTACAATTACGGAGCTATGCATACGATAGGACGTGGTTGGACGGATAATCAAGAAATCTCCACAATCCACAGTAACTCCCATTTTTTTAACGTTAGGGAAATGATTCAACGATCTGCGTGCAGTCATTTTCGTCCTATTATCCAATATCTAATTTATTTTTGTAATTATGAAAATGTGAACGTATTTTTTTATATAGATAACTTATCCTAGTTATACGTGAAAATCGATTTAAAATTGACGAAAAGTGACTGAAACTCCAGAATCTATGTCCAATGGAAGCAGCGACTCTCTTTCTACCGATACCGAAGAATCAGTGCTGGAAAACTCCAGAATTCGGGAGAAGATCCGATATTTTTTTCAAGCAATCAAACCAATTATCACATCTCATCATCCCGTTTGTGAACAATATAAAGACCATACCTTCCACCTATTCGGGCGAGATTGGTGTATCGGTTGCTATATAGGATATCCCTCTGGTATTTTGATGTTTCTTATTGGGTATTTAACAGGATTATTCCGCGTGCTCGAAACTAGTACTCTTTGGATTATCGGCGCTATTTTAATGGGTAGTTATATCTTAAGTATAGTTGGATTGAGTAAAATCCGGTGGATCAAAATCACCTCCAAAATTCCTCTGGGTGCGGGTGCAGCATTCCTTATTGCAGCATTATTCAGCTATCCGATACCCGTGTGGCTGAGTTTTCTTCTTTCTTTCTTTTTAATCCAATTTTTCATAACTATAATAAATGTAAAGCGTGCGTTCGAAATGAGAAAAACTTGCAATGGTTGTGAATATAATTCTGACCGTAATAATTGTCCAGGATTACGACCCGTAATGGAAAAAATGAACAAAATAAATAAAAAATAAATTATATCGTGTTGTTTTTATGTGGGTAATGGGGGTATTTCTATTATACCAGTGAATACGATTATTAATCCAATTGCCATAACAATTGCCCATGGAATCAAGATCGCAATTAACCATGCTAAAATTGCTTTCCCGAAGCCCGTCTTATGGCGTGCGTTAATAACTACCCACTGAAGTATACATCCGATACAAGGAATGAGCGTACATAATAGGTTTATCAATGCTGTAACAAAAACAGAACCAAATTTTGTATTTGATCCTTTTACTGCTTTTACTCCGACTTTTAGAAAGAGAACTTGTAAAATAAACGACAGAATGATTAATCCAATAAAAACTAATATTACTATAAGTCCTCCAGTCGCAAATAAATTTACTATCCAATCAAAATATTGCATAATTGTACCTCCTTTAAGGTAAGATATTTACCTTCAACTAAAATTCTCATTTAAGTATTTAAAAGTTATTTATCGAGGAATTAAAAATTGAGATGGAACTGGACTAAAAAAAAGGAAAATTGGGAATTTACCCTTGGCACGCTTTTTCAATATAGTAGTTTAATAATTCGGAAATTTCAAAGGTATTCAAGGATGCAAGCATATCTCCAAGTGTATGGATTCGTTTCATTTTTCCCTCCTGAGTATCTGCGGGAATTTTCATGATCTCATCAATTTCCATGATATAATCATCCATATTTAGAAATAGGATCTCGATCTTATCCAAACCCTTGATTTCTGCAATAGTGGACCCCAATTGAGTTCCGATTTCTCGAAGTAACATGCTCCGATAATCTTTTTTTTTGGGTAAATCATACCGCATTTGGATGTAGTCTAATTCTTTTATGGATTTCCGGATGGATTCGTTCCAATCATTGCTTTCTTTGTAAAATGGAATTAAAATATGCTGAACAATTTCTCTAAATAATTCTTGTGGATTTGCGGGATCAAACTGCACTTTAGTGGTGAAATCAGAAAGGATTATCTCCATAATGACTAATTTATTATTTTTTGTGTCTTTTATTTTTTGTGTGGAATAGGAATAGTTAAAGGTGGTTGCAGTGGAAACAGACAAGATACGAGTATCACTTGGTTCTGCAGTCAAGCTAGGATTAAAAAGGCTTAAAGTGGATGTTCTCCCTACAACCTGCCATTTACTGACCTACCATCCCGATGGCTGCGTGGGAAATTGCGGATTTTGTCCCCAATCTCAATATACTCATCACCAATTAAAAGATTCTAAACAGGACCAGGAGTATCTATCCCGCATTGTATGGCCAGCATTTAAGATTGATGATGTAATTTCCTTATTCAGAGATAAATTCCCCGTGTTTACCACTTCAAAGGACGGATTTCAGAGAATTTGCATCCAAAGTCTAAATTATGAACGATTTAAGACCGATATTCAAATGATACTAAATCAATTAACAAACGTCACAAAGATTCCCATTTCACTCGCACTTCCTCCCATTTCTGCGGAAGAAATTCAAACTTACAAAGATCTGGGAGTAGATCGGATCTGCTTTGCACTGGATGCTGCTACACCCCCCTTATTTGAATCTGTTAAAGGATATAAGTGTGAAGGACCCTACACATGGGCTGAACACATAAGTCTTCTAGAGAAATCCGTGGAAATTTTTGGAAGAGGACGAGTCAGTACCCACCTCATAATTGGATTAGGAGAAACGGAACAAGAAGCTTTACACTTTATCCAAAATATGAAAAGTAAAGGAATCCTTACGGGATTGTTTGCGTTTTATCCCATAGCCAAAACTCGATTTGAAAACCGAACACGTCCAACCATTGTGAATTTTCGAAAAATTCAATTGGGAAGGTATGGAATTGACACGCAAAAATGGAAACTCTCCGATCTAATCTTCACAAGTAATGGTTTACTGACACAATTTCCTCTATCTTCTCAAGAACTACGCACAATCATATCTTTAAGTGTCCCGTTCGAAACTTCTGGATGTCCGGGTTGCAACCGACCTTATTATACTTCCAGTCCACGAGAAGAACAACACAATTATCCCCGAAAATTGACTATGAGCGAACAAGATACGATATTTAAGGAGCTTCTACCCTTCTGTAGGAGGAAAATCCATTGAGTCTCCCATGGCGAGTAATGTCTTTTCAGATTTCCGACGGTGTTACCAATATGTGCATGGATGAGGCAATTTTAGAAGCAAGAATTGAAAATCATATACCGAATACCTTACGGTTTTACGGATGGAATCCTTCTTGTGCATCAATCGGTCGGAATCAGAGCTTGGATCTCGAAATTGATATTCAAGCTGCAAAAGAGAACCACGTAGATGTTGTTCGGAGAATTAGTGGCGGTGGAGCAGTATTCCATGATTCTCAATCTGAAATTACATATGCAATAATTGCTGCGGAAGAGGATTTACGGCATATTTACAGGCAAACATCGCCAAACACTTTTTTCGGGGTATCAGAGTCCTATACACTCATTACTCAAGCACTTATTCACGGATTAAATAGGATGGGTTTTTGCATAAACACGGGAGTAATCCATTGTCCCGCTTTATTTCTCGAAGACAAAAAGATATCAGGTAATGCACAGGCTCGAAAGAAAGGAATAATTTTGCAACACGGGACATTATTGCTGCGTGTGAACCCCGAGTTAATGTATACAATCCTAAAAGTTCCTCAAGGAGTATCGAAAGGCAAAATGGTGAGATCCGTGAAAGCAAAAGTTGCTGGATTATTCGATAACCGAGAACTTCCCCCGATTTCCAATGAGGAGTTTCAAACCCATATGGTTCAAGGATTTGAACAATTTTTAAAAATTACATGTGAAACAGGTAGATTAACCATGTATGAACAAAATATCATCGAATCCTTGAAGAATAAACGATATTCCGATGAAAAATGGTTATACAAAATCCCCTAAGTGAGGAAAATATGATTAATAAAGAATATATTAAAAAGCATTTGGGAAAATTCGGATTAGTATATCCCGATTCTCCCATTCCCATATCATCCTATTCCAAATCCTCACAAAATTTATATAAGTCCCTCTGTATGCAAATTCTGAAGCAAAACTTCCGGGGAGAAATTAAAACGTTCATTCCTGGTAAGCAATTTGCATCCCTTAGCGTTACGGGATCCTCCTGTGAACTTAACTGTGAACATTGTCATTCTCACTACTTATCCCACATGCAAGATGTATCCTCGGAAAAGAAGCTACGAGATACTTTAGACCTTCTGATTGAAAAAGGTGCACATGGGTGTTTGATTTCCGGGGGATGTGACTCCACCGGGAAGGTTCCCCTCCTCCGTTACTATAATATTTTAAAAGAATATAAAAAAATCAGTTCTTTGATCTTCAATTTCCATGTCGGTTTGGTTAATGAGGAAGAAATTCAAAAGATCACAGAAATTCAACCTGATTTTGTGTCCTTCGATTTCACAATGGATGAAGATGTCATAAAGGATGTATATCATATGAAGCGCAATGTTGCAGATTATCTGAATACATATCAATACTTGCTTAAATATAGAGTTCGCACGGTCCCCCATATTTGCGTAGGACTGAACTTTGGTAACATTCAGAAGGAATTTCTTGTGTTACAAGAGATTGCGAACTATCCAGTGGATTTGATTGTGTTTTTGGTGATCATTTCCCCTCCCCATCACCCGAAGTTTCACGAAGCTAATCTTGACGATATTAAGGATCTCTTCACTTCCGCACGACTACTATTTCCTCATACGGAACTATCTTTAGGATGCATGCGACCGCGAGGGGAACAGCGACATCAGATCGAAGAAATCGCAGTTCAATCTGGATTCAACCGCTATGAAATTCCTTCCCGAAAAACCTTATCTTTATTGGAAAAAAACAATATCTCTATCCAAACCTACAATGTGTGCTGTGCAGTATCCAAAATGCAATTAACAACACTTTCTAAACCATGAATTTGTCTAACGCGCCCCGAAGGCTGCTTTTTATTGCCAGACTTATCTTGCCATTTGCATCTCTCTCTACATCCGCAATCGTATCAATATCAAAGGGAATCACGTTTTCGAAACTTCTTTTAAGAAGTTCCTTGTATTTCTCCTTGTCATACATTCGATTCTGACTGTCAAACTCGGATCGCAGTATCACTCGCTTTTCCGCTTTTTTTGCGGAGGCATTCCGCAGGATATATTCGACTTTTTGTCCTGGCTCAATTTGAATTCCTATGCGTTTTAATTGCCTAGCAGCAAGAGCTTGATAGGAATTGACTTTATATTCTTCAGGGCGTTTCGAAATCCGGTTCACAATTGTTAATTCATCTGGATCTACCTCTCCGGAATCTAATCGTGCACAATACTCCTTGTATTTTTGTTTTGCAACCGACAAGAAATCCATGAATTCGCAAATACTTTCTGCTGAAGATAATGTATCAATGATTTCTTTCTGAAATGCTTTGACAATTTTCGGCGCATCTCGCCTTCGTATCTCGATACCGCGTACTTTTACCTCTCCATCGTAGGTTACTCCCCAGTAATGATTGAGAACGGGAACGTCGGGATGGATGCGGGAAGGCAAAAACACGAGGAACTTGTAAGTGGCTTCATGGAGGATGGGAATGCGGATTTTATCTTGGATTCGATCGATGAGCTCCTTTGCATGTCCGCTTAACCGTTTTAATTCATTCTCTAAGTAGGTGGGATCCGGTTTTTTCCAGAATTGCTTTACGTTCACTAACCTAGGTGTGCAATTATCCTCCCGATCTGGCACGATTGCGGCTTGGTGCCCTTCATGTTGTAACCATAGGGAATCCACAATTCCATGAATGACGGAAAACCCTCTGGTTTCTGCAAGCTCTTGGGAAAGCAAAAGTAGGTCCCGAGAATAGGCACACACTGCCTGATGTCCCTCCACTTTACCAAAGCGTGCATTTCTGAATCCTAAGTATCCGAAACTACAAACTAAAATCCACTTCAATGCGTCGCTCATCTTTCGGTAGATCTTTGCCTGATCTTCAGGCAGAGTACGCGATAGGGTTTTATACGCACGTCTCTTCCGCAATGGTAACTCCAAGGCATCGGAAACAATACCTCTTTTTTTTATGCATGTGTGGAATGGAAGTCCTGGCACTTTGGTTCCCACTTCTTTGCAGCAATCGCAATTCATGGTGTCAGGTGACACATTGTAGTTTGTCATGATCATGGGATACATGCTGGTGAAATCAAATTCGGCCACTTGCTCGAATACGCCGATCTTCGGTTCGAAAATGTGTCCTCCTCTATCTGCATGGAGCAATGTGTCAACTGTCTGGAAATCCTCGGCATTCTTCTTCTCGGGAGGAACTAAATAGCCCTTTTTCCCCGCTATGTAAAACTGGATGGATTGCAACGCCCCTCCGATGGTCACCCGCGTGAGACGCTGTATGGGTACCCGAGAAACTCTGGCGACTTCAATAATCCCTTGAATGTTTCCGTCCGTGTAACTCGAGAAGTGTAAAGAGCCGTAAATATTTTTATCCACACAGATCCTCCCCCGCAGATAGAACTGATACTTGGATCGATGCATGATCTGCCCATAGGTAAAGTAATGGGTGCTTCCCGAGATGGAAAACATATTACGCCTTAATGAGGACATATCTCGAGAGAGAACCAAGTCATTTACGCAATGACTAGCAGAAGCACGCCCTACAAGATACGGAAAGAAATATTCGTCTCCACTTTGTGTGAGAATGATATCGGGATCTAAGTCTTGGATTTCTTTACTTAACGCACGGATGGTGGCGACTTCCGTTTCTTTCTCCACGATAATGACAAGGATATCCCGTCCCTCCGGATTTGTAATCTTTTTCAGCTCCGTGGAAGACCGTGTTTTTGCGATCTCTTCATAGAGATATCCCTCCACCAAGGCGATCTCGCATGAGATGAGTGGTTCATTTAGCATGGGACGTTGTTTTTGCTTCCGAAATGAGCTTCCTTGATTGGACTCCATTCCAAATTTTCCCAGATCAATATTGATCATGCGTAAGGGGGGAAACTCATAGAGCACATTGGTGTTCTTGTCCTTAAGGGTGATGGTACGGATCATTCCTACAAAGGGATTTGCAGGAGTAGAAGGAATAGGGCGTTTTGGTTGCCAGTGCTCGTTGATGTCGAATTCACACGCAGCCATTGGGAATAGATCATGTTCATAAAAGAACGTTTGGGTGATGGGAATATCAATATTGAAAAGCTTGAAGTGCTCCATCTGCTCCAGATCTTGGATCGCCTTCTTGAAATTACGGGGGGAGTCTGGCCATATTTGAAAGACATTCGACTTTTTGCTATCCGATACGGATACATAGCGCTTACACACCTCGATCTGCTGAATATGCGGATGTTTCTGTAGCATGACCCGAGCCTCCTCCATTTTCAAGTAGGATTTCGGCTTGGCGTAAAAAGAAGGAGTGTACTGGTAGAATGCGGACATAGTATGTCCATCCTGCTTCTTTATCCAGATCTTCAAAAAATCGCCACTTACATCCACTCCTAAAATCCATCCCATAGCCTTCATTGGATCACCTAGTTAGCTGTTATCTTCTCTTCTAGATTTTTGATATACTCCCGCAACCGGTTGATCTCATTGTGATGCTCGACCAGCATGGCCATAAACATGAATTGCGTTAATTCTGGTCGTGCTGCCAAAGAGCCTGCATCCGCGTGATTTCGCGTATAGCTGATCAATTCATCAAAGGTACGCCGATCATCGGGACCTAATCCTCGTCGAAACTCTTCCCAAGATTGAATCTCCATTTCTAAAGCTGGTCGAAATGCTGGTACAGTTCTTCCCATTCTTTCTTTTCCTCCTATGGTTATCATTCACTTAAATAATGATCTAAACTCAAATTTGACGTGGCATCGGTCTGTCCCTTGTGGTTAGTTTTATTGCGCTTCGCCTTTAACCGCAGTCGGGTTACTTCCTCAGATATCTCCTGCTGCAATTGGGTTTGCATCATGCCTTTCCACGCCTTTGAAGGGTCTTTTGGCACTGGTTTTGAGTTTGCGTTCTCTGATCGGCTCTCGTTATCCAGATACCACTTAACATACTTTTGTTGGAGCTGATCCGTGATACGGTTCCACTTTGTTACCCGCTTTGGTGCCATGAAGGGATGCTGTGCGAGAAAATAATCCGTGCGGCGTTCTTCCTCGAAGATCTCCACCGTAACACAGCCAAAATGGGATAAAATTTTTCCCCCAAAAGGCTTGTGGAGGGAATTCACATGCTTCGGAGCAGTAATAATCACCACGGGATTATTCTGCCGGATTGCAGTTTTGATGCCCTGGATAGCACCCTTTAATTCATCGAAAGATTGCTGGTTTAGTTTTCTCTCCTTCCCATTTCTCTCATCTTCGGGTTGAAACATGCTGGTCAGCCCGGAAATGAGGATCAGCTTCACTCCCGTGAGCTGAGTCAGTTTTTCCTCCACAAGTTCTACCATTTGCGTCCACTGAAAGGCGCGTGCAATGTAGATACTGCGCAGAAGGTGTTGGGGGCTGAGATTTTTCGACAGGGCAAGCTGAGAAATGAAGTAAGGAGAGAATCGGTTATTTCCATCAATATATACAACCTTTTCTCCGTTCTCGATGCCCAGTCCCCCATTGGATCTCGGTAGGAATGCCATAACGGCAGTGCGCATTAAGATATCTGTGGTTGTTTTGTGTGTTCCGACGAAAAGATGCACTAATCCACTCCGCAATCCTCCATCCAACAAAAAATCTATGGACTTATTTCCTGTTTTCAAGGGAGGGAATCGATTCAGTTCTTTGTGTAGCTCCTCAGCCGTCATGATGTCTAGAGTCATATAGGTTAAGATACAAAGTCTCCGATCCCGTTTAAAAAATCAGAGTGTGTAGATTTGCACAATCTTTGATTTCTTGTGGGTGAGATCATGGGGTAGCGGACTGCGGTGAAGAGTTCGATCGAAAGAACATGAAGTCTATTTTAGCGGAGTTAGTGTTCTGGGGGGAGATACGCCGAAAGTGAATGATCGTATCTGCATTTCCCAAAACGACCCAATCCGACAAAAATATTTACTGGAACTCCTCTTTCCAGAGAAACATATCCTAGACGCGATTGATGGTTTATGAGCGAACTTAGCGAATTACGGATATTTTACAAATAAATCACTTTTACTAGGTAAGTTATCCTATATGTTTATATACTACTGAGGAAACCTATATATAGGTTAACTTACCTACTACAAAGGAAAGACATTCGTCATGAAAAAATTGCGAATTACTCTGATACTCCTATCAATGATTATATTTTCTAGTTGGATCCTGGGAATGACGGTATTTTCCTCTGCTACACGTTATTCCGATGAATATCAGCAACTTTTGGAATATAAAGTTACCGATTGGAACGGAACAAATGGTGTAGAATGGTATCTGTGGGATTTTACTAATCCTATTCACAGAGGGTTTGCTGGTACGGAAAAAGGAGGTAAAATCGTCGTGAATATTACGGATACCCATGCAAAACCTTCGCAATTAGCTTATCTTGCTAATCTTGATCCTGTACCGTATGGTGATATCAGTTTTTATTGGCGAACTGGATACCTCAATTTCACTACTACAAATATTTCAAATACCGAAATGGCGTATATTTTAAATTTAGGTTATATGAGTTGGTGTCCTGGATTTATGATTCCATTGGATTTGGAAGCAAATGCGGCAATAGCGCTTGCGCAGAGTAATGTATGGGGAACATTATGTGATGTAACCATCACGAACAAGTCGCAATCGGTAGAGTACGATTTCAGGCAACAAACTGGAACCTTATTGCAGAATACTACATTGGAATATAATATAACAAGTGGAGTTTTATCGAGAGCATATACGGAATTTGGGAATTATTGGTGCGAAATTCAGCTTCAAACGCTACTTATACCTGGATTTTCATTGCCTGTGGTAGGAGTTATTGCTATTATTTCAATTGTAGGGATCTCTTTATTTGTGAAGAAAAAAAAAAAGAATAAAAAATAACTTGGTAATATCGAAATGCAAAAATCGAAAGTAATTACAGTTATCATTTCTCTTTCTTTAGTTGTTGGAATTGTCATCATCGGAAATCTCATTTATTTTGGAACAGATTGGTTTCGACCAGGAAATGGAACAAATCACACGAATTATTCATGGGCAACAGATGATCATCGTCTCAGCTATCCCGAATCTATTACTAATATTACATTGGAAGTGTATTACGGTGAATCTAATGGAACAACGGAAATCTATGAAAATATTACTCTTGCAGACCACTATACTACTGTTTTTGATGTGTTAAACTCATGCTGTTTTGTTGAATTCGAGATTTTTTGGTGGATCCATCCCACCTTTTTCATCACTGCAATAAATGGCATCCAAGAGAATGACGCAGAGCAACATTGGTGGCAATATTCAGTAAATGGTATCTACATTTCTGCGGGAGCAAATGCATACTCTCCAGTAAATAATTCGTTGGTACGATGGTATCTTACCTAATTTCATATAGCTCAATTATTTGGTTATCTATAAGAATGGAATATGGTATTAAAATAGACAATCCTCGTTTTTGAAATACATTCGGATGATGAAGTAATAGGAATGGGACGAACAATCCTAATTCACAACGATTTGGATGATTTCATCATCGTTACGATTTGCAAAGGAGAGACAGGATATTCCACCACACAGGAAAATGAGACCATTGTGAAAAGACGGAACAACGAATCTCTAGAAACGAATAAAACACTCAGAATAAAAAAACATATTTTTTTGAATAATCCGTGTCAAGATTTGCAGAATTCACTGAAAAATTATTATATCGTAATCAAGTATATTCGAAAATGCCGTCCTATTCAGATTTATATACATAAATCCCCCATTAAACATCGGGTTTATTTAAATTTTTATGATCCGATGACGGAAGCATGGTGGAATGCAGGCGAAAACACACTCCCAGACTTGGGAAAATCCATACACGTACCCGAACTTTATATTTTTGAAGTAACCGATTTATTCGAGTTTCCTAGTTATATCGTGGATATCGGAGATATCAGCACTAAAATAAACGATTTTTAAAAATTCGAGTCCCAAATGAGTGTACTCCCCCGAATTGCCAATTTTGTAAAAGAATTAGCCTTAGTTCGTCGCTATCAAGGGTGTTTTAAATATAGAGAAGCCTTTCAGAAATCATATTTCATGGCAGACCCCCTTTAACACTCTCCTACTTTATAATCTACAAAATCTTTTTACCTCGAAGTTCCATCTTATAGTACATGGAGCAAGAAGTGGACCTGAAAAAAGACCTTCAAATCAAATTAATGCAGCATCTGGAAAAACTGGAATCCTCCACAGATCTGGAAGGAACTGCCATCATCACAAAAACAGGATTGCGTATTGCTAGCTCAAGTTTAGGAAATCCAGAAATTGCAGCTGATTTGCACAGTGCGGGTCCCGCTGCACTGATTTCCCTGGGAGAAAAACTGTCACAAGGTTTAGAATATGGACAGTTACGAGATATCGTGATCACGGGAGATTTGGGATATACAATAATTACTGTGGGGGATTCAGGAACGAGATTCATGTTACTAGCCCATTGTCGGAAAGAGTCAAAGCTGGGGTATTATTTCCACCGACTTCGGAAGGTTTACAAAGAATTAATGCCCTTATTAGAAAATATTGGCGTTGGTACCGCCCCATTTTAATTATATGAAGTAGTTTTTCTAATTTTCATCGATCGAGGGATTCTTAATAGTACAGGATCCCCGACTTCACACGATAGTTTATCAGGTTTTTCCACTATAACCACTCCTTTTCCCCCAAAAATATTGATAATTTTTCCAAAAGGAGGTTCCACATGTTTATTTATCAGTGTTTTCGCTCCATCTTTCGATTGTGCAAGATCTGAGACTAGAATGGATGTTTCCGAATAGTTGGGATTCTTGATAAAACCTGTTTTTGTTTTAATGGAAAATATCTCAGGATTGGAATCAAGTGGAAGAATGGACTGAATTAGGGCAGACCCAAAGAATCGGAGTGTTGAAGGGGGCACATCCAATTGAGATAGGACCATCAGTTCTTCAAGTAAAGCATAATGGGATTCTTGAAACCAGAGGAATGCTCCATACCGGATATTTTCCTTTTTCCATCCTGCGATTTTCTGAAAATTTACTTCTTCCACTAGCATTCTCACATGGTGATTATCATAAAAAAATGGAAAGAATCGAGCAGATGTAGTAACCATTCCCAGACTTACATTTATTTGACTTCCAAATCTTACTATCTTTTGGAAATGTTGGCTGAAATCATACTTAATTTCACATAATTCTACTTTTTCGAATCTTGTGGGTTGACTAGTCACTATGTCTCCCCTTGTGAGCTGATTTACCTCTATGCCTGATAATACCATGCCTGCTCGAAATCCATGGGGAACTCTTGGAACATTTTGATGGTATACTTGTGCGTTTTTTACTTTTACTTCGACCTGATGAGGAATTACAAAGAGTTTATCTCCCAAAGAAAACGATCCTTGGGTTGTTCCCGTCACAACTACTCCCACACCCTTTATTTGAAAATGGTGGTCAATGGGGAACCAGAAAAAGTCTGGGGCTATTTTTAATTGAAGAGTATTTTTTGCCAGTTTAACAATTTCATGCTTCAATGATTCGATCCCAATACTTTCTTTTGCAGACACTTCGATAATTGGACATTTGGTTCCAAATTTGGTGTTCTGTAATAATTTCACGAGTTGTTCTCTAAAAACTTGAATTCTTTCCCGAGAAACTACATCGATCTTATTAATTACGAATAAAACAGAAGTTATATTGAGTAACTCCAAGATAATCATGTGCTCAGCTGTCTGAACTTGGATACCTTCCTTTGCATCTATTACAACAATGGCAGCATCGATAATACGGGCAGATGCTACCACACTACGAATAAGATCTGCATGTCCTGGAGCATCCACGAGTGTTATTAAAAGGTGTTCTTCAATGAATGAGGTAAATCCCAGATCTATTGTGATTCCCCGTTCTTTACTCTGAGGATGAGCGTCTAATCCTGCTGTTGAAACGATATCAGTGAGTTGCCTAACGATAGCTGTTTTCCCACTGTCCACATGGCCTACCAATCCAACCAAAAAAGATCGATAATTTGTAATATCTTTAATATGCGGTTTAGCTTTCACTCTCCTTATCCTCCTTCTGATTCATTATTTTCTCAATCTGGGATTTTCTAGTCACTGCGAATGATTTTATGCTGCGTTCTTTAACGATTTCTTCGATTTTCTCCATTGAGTATCGTTTCAGATCTGCTAGTTTCGAAGGATAATACTGATGGATTTTTTTCAGATATTCCACCAAAATATGTGCTGTTGCACCCCAAATCGTATAAAGTTTGGATTGGGAATAATAATCAAACATGAAGATGGGGAATTTATTTCCTAACACTTGCATGGATTGTTCCCGAAATGATTGTGGGTTCAAAAAAAACTCAATCGGAATAATAAATATCTGCTCCACTTCGGTTTGACTTCGAGTTAACTTTGGATTGGAATCCTTGCTAATTCCTACAACGGGTGTAATAATATACCCAGTCATGGTGGGAACGTCATCTAATTGCCCGATAATTTCAATAGAATTTCTAGAAATCCCGATTTCTTCCTCACATTCCCGGAGTGCCGTAGCATTCATATTCATATCTATTGTTGGATCATGCCTTCCGCCGGGAAACGATATCTCTCCACTGTGATGTTTCATATTACGCGTTCGTTCTGTTAAAACTAGAGAGTAGGAACTGGGATTGTTAATAATTAAAATGAGTACAGCAGAATGTTTCAAAATCTCGCTACTCAAACGCTTCGGAGGATTGTTGGTCAATACGTCTCGGATCGAATTAAGTGGGGATTCACCAGTTTTCATCACACATTGATGTAATACCCAGCAGATTTAGTATCCTTCGTTTTTTCATAAAATTATTATTTTAAATTTCTTTAAGACCCATACTATTTAGTGAATGGCGAGTAACTATGCCAAAAAAAAATCCGAAACATAAACCAAAAGTATCAAATCTTTCTCTTAGTCCACAACCTAAAAAAAGACCCATTCCGGATGCCAGTACTAAAAAACCGATAAGCAAATTATGCCAGATAAAGGGGTGCACCAAAAAATCCATTCATACCTTATCCCTAATGGAGTATGAACCGGCTATCAAAAAGATGGGTTTATCTATCAAAGTACAACAAGGAGTACACCGCTTTAACATTTGTAAGGAACACTATAAAAGCGTGAAAAAAACCAGAAAGAAAGATGAGAAATATAGAAAACCTCAGTTCGAGTCGAAATCCCAAAAAATACCAAAGCGGGAAAAAATCCAAGCATTTCTCGAATAATTGGGTGTAAGGTTATTCCTTTTTTTTATGCACCAAAAATCATATTCTTGTAGTATATTGGAATCTTACTAACTTGACCTAGGGTTAGACCCAACGCTATTAGACTGATAGTTATGAGGAAAATAATTAAGGTAGTAATTCTTCGTTGTCGCATCGATATCACCTTTTATGTATGAATCCTATTTTTTAAACTCTATTTTCCCGTGTAATTGCTAAGAACGGTAATTTTTTGCTTAAATTCCTCGATTTGGCGTCTAACTTCCTCTTTTTTCTTTTCAAATGTTTCACTATCGATTTCTTTGGTGTTGAATCTTCCTTCTAGCAGTTTAATCTTCATTTCCTCGTGATTGATTTCGGATTTCAATTTGGATATCCAGTTACGTACCTGCTTTTGAATGGTTGCGAGTTCTTCTTGCGCATTGCGATAGTCCGTTGCATATTCACGCTGTAATTGCTCGAAAATATTTTGCTTGATTTTCCCCAGTTTAAATTTTCGTTTTAATTCCACAAGTTGGGCATTTTTTTCTTCAATCGTGATGAGAAAGTCATCCAACTTAAAACTCCCTAATCTTTCTTGCACTTCATCTATCTGCGATTGCAAATCTCTTTGTACTTCTTTGACTGCATCTAAACGCATATTTACATCTTTCGCAAAGTCAATATCTAATTCATATCGTTCGGATTTGGCGTCCTGCAACAGTTTCTCGAGCTTTTCTTTTAATTTCTCCTTCTTTCCAATTATTATAGCTAACTCCATTTTCATCTCGAATTGTTCTCGCATCTCATCTTCCATTTCAAGAGTCTCTATAATCTCTTCCTCCTCTTCCTCATCGAACGGGATGCTCTCTTTTTTCTTTGGTTTTTCTTCTGGAGGAGAAAGATCACCGGAACTAAAAGGAGTGATTTCTTCCTCCTCTTCTCCTTCATCCTTATCTTTTTCTGTTGGAGATTCTTCTGTGGGGAAAATGATCGTTCCTTTCTTTTCTGCTAATTCCTTCACTGGTTTGGCGAAAGTGGTTAATAATGGCTTCCCGCAGAAAATACAGAACTTATCTCCTTCACGGACGGAACGACCACAGTGTGGACATATTTTTTCTGACACATTAAACACGCTTTTTTTCGTATACTTCTCTTATACAATCTGCAAATTAAAAAATTGGTGCAGTCAGCTGTTATCAAAAAACTAGTATTCGAGAACACGTTTTTGCATTGTTAGATCTTTTGCCTCTTGCATTGCATCCTCATACACATCAATAGGATACTTTTTGTGTAATGGGGATTTTAAAATTACTGCTCCTAAATAAACTGACCAATAAAGAATTCTAACCATGAAACGAACTCCTTTTGTAACCATTTTTGTACTTTTATCAAATTCTCTCAAACTATTTTGATCAAAAGCTCCGAAAAATCCCAAAAACACATAATAGAGCGGTTGGGAAATAAAAAATCCCAGAATGAATAATAAAATAGTTGTAAACATGGTTCCTTGATCAATCACTGCGATTATTCCCAGAAATGACACAAATGACAGTCCTGCTGCTAATAGTGGAGCGATCCATACTTTCCACCAATAACGTTTTGGATTTACCTTCATTTTATGACGAATAAGAATAAATGATACAAGATCTTTTGCTAAAAGCGCAGGATTATAAGCCCATATTACTGCTTTTAAGGTTTTCATGACAGGAATTAGAATTAATAACAAAATCAATCTCAATCCTTGCTCAAGAATCCACATATATGTGTTAAATTTCACTGTTTTTTCATTATGTTGAAAAATTGTATCTGCAAGCCAACTTGGAGGTCCTAATAATCCGTGGAGCCACAAACCTGGAAAAAAAATGAGCGCTCGTTCCCAAGCTGAACCGGAGAATGTGCCTATTACAAGTGGACCAACCGCCCATAAAAATCCTCCCAAGAAAAACACTAAAAAATTTCCCCATCTCTGTGCTTGAACAAATATATAATCTCTTAATTTAAATTTGTTATTTCCACTCGCCTCACTTAAACTGGGTAAGCATCCAGCAAAAAATAATCCCACTAAACTAAATATGCTAGTGAGTCCCATTGTCATTTCAAAATATGCAATCTCGCTAGAATAATCCGACACATATTTGGAAACTAAAAATGTCTGAATTGTCCAGACCAATGGTACGAGCACATTACCCAAGACAATCGTTATTCCATATTTCATTACCCGTTTTAGTTCGTCCCATTTAAAATCGATACGAAAAAAGATACGGGAAATTCTTAGGTCTTTAGGAAAATTCTTCTTAAATAAAGCGATACTAAAAGCGAAACCAAGGATTTCAGCAACCCATGAACCTAGCATATACCCGAGTACCCCCCCAAATGCTTCTCCAAACTGAGGAATATTCCTGAAAATCAATCTAAATAGCAATATTCCACCATATTGAGTAATCAGAATAATGATAAGATTACGTAAAAGGTCGGAAATTTGATATAAATCCAATCGCTGTGCTCCTTGGAAGAAATAAGTGATAATCAGTAAGAATCCTGGAAATTGAATTAGGGAGTGAAATAGAAAAAACCAAGAAAAATGTGCTAAATTTGTATTCGGAATAAGCCAAAGTGAAATTATTGAGACCACTGCAAATTGTCCCACGCCGGTTAGGAATTGCCAATATGTGAAGATCTGCAAATAATGGATAGCTTGTTTTGGATTCTCGATACGATGTTCGGAGAAGTATTTTACAACCGAAATACGTGTACCTAAATCTAAAACGAGCCAGATTGCCTCAAAAGTTTTCAAAGTAAAACGATATTGACCTTCTGCCATTGGATAGGGCATAATAAATCGAGGAAAAGCATAAAACACGATTACAAGTTGCGGAATTCCCACTAAAACAGATATAAAAAACGACGTAAAAAATCCAGATAACTGTCGATGAAATCCAATTTCTTCCCAATCTGTAATCTCTTCTTTCTTTAATTTTCGTGGTCGAAGTGTCTTTTTACGCGTTATCTTTTCAGGTTCTTTTACTAGGCTGACCTCATGTTCTTCAAAAGAAATCTCTTCTAATGTATCTCGAGTCTGGTTAGATTTCTTTCTGATTTTTATGATGGTGAGAATGGTTAAAATCACTAATAACACCATAATACATGTAATCAAGATTTGACTGAGAGCATGGGGAACGGGACTGAAATGCCACTGGGCAAAATACTGAACCCGATCTACTTGGTCTAGCACAATTAATGCGAGACTATATGCAAAGTAGTTATAATATGCCCAGAGTAATAATTGAGTGTTTTGCTGCCCTTCCATCCAATAGGATATCACTCCAACTGTGCCTGAACCCAGATGCTTTGTAAAAACTAACGGATCCAACGTAGTAACAGCACTGTCATCCCGTGCCTTCTTTTCGATTAAAATTGTTGCATTGAAACTCCCTACTAGTGTAGCACCAAAAGAACTATATTTTTGAGCTTCAGGGCAAGAATTCCAATCGATATTATCATCAAGTGAGTGCACTTTATGTGTGGGAGTGGATATAGCTACTTCCGTATTTTCAGTAACATTTCCCATATCGTAGGATTCAATCACATCCATAGTGACAAAAATTTGTGGATCAACGGTTAAATTATATCCACACAATACCAAAAGCCTACCCCCTGCTTCCACATATTCTCGCAGAAGGAATTGGTTGGATAGGATTAATGGAATGTCCAATAAGCACACAAGATCATAATCCGTTAACAATTCTGAACCAATAAGATAACTCGAAAAATTCATTGATTCAGGAGCTCGATGGGTTACTTGGAAAATGGGATCTAATCGTAAAGCGGCTTGAAAGGAGTCATCTCGCCAGTCTAATACTTTCTCACTGACGTATAATATTCTGATGGGAGAGGATTCTGCTTTCACTCCTTGGGTACAAAGCAATCCACACAGTATCACAAATACGAATATTACCAGAGTTTGTTTAATGTGGGATTCTTGATGCATATTTCTTCTCTTTGATTATCCTATTAATTATTTAAGAATGGTCATACCTATAATTTGAACTGCATTGAACAATATTGAATTGGGATATATAGGGAAAAGAGATTTATGGATTTATTAATTTACATTCATGAATCTGAAATGGTAGAACTCCTTCTTCCGGCACAAAACAAAAAATCTGTGCAAGCAGCAATTGGAAATGCCGATGCCATTTATTTTGGCACCGAAACCTTCAACATGCGCATGGCTGCAAAAAACATTTCCCAGTCAGATCTACCCGATTTTGTGCAATTCTGCCATGAGAACAACCTAAAAGCTTATTTTACTTCAAATATCATCATTTACGAGGGCGAGTTAGATCTTTTACGCCAACTTCTAGAATCCGCGCACAGTGCAGAAGTAGATGCGGTAATTGTTCATGATCTAGCAAGTATTCAAATAACCAAGGAAATAGGTATACCATTTCATATATCCACACAAGCAAGCATTTCTAATTCCATATCAGCAAGATTTTACGAACAATTAGGGGCAGAACGAGTTATATTAGCCAGAGAATTGTCGTTGGAGCAAATTCGCAATATTATACTCAGCTTATCAACTATGAAAGTAGAAGCATTTGTTCATGGAGCAATGTGTACTTCAATTTCAGGAAGGTGCTATTTGAGTGAAGATATCACCAATAATCCTCGATTTTCTGCAAATCGGGGACAATGTTTACAACCATGCAGACAAAAATGGACACTTGTTCATGAAAGCGGTGCAGAAGTGGATTATGATGGATACTTCTTCTTGAATGCAAAGGATCTCTGCATGATCGAATATATCCCCGAACTAATTGAAGCAGGGATTGCATCATTAAAGGTAGAAGGACGAATGCGCGCACCCCGATATATCGAAACTGTAGCCCGTTTATATCGAAAAGCAATTGATGCCTATGAAAATGGTAGCTATACCAAAGATCAGGCAAAATTATGGAAAGAAGAACTTAGTACCGTATATAACAGGGGATTTAGTACGGGATTTTATTTCGGGATTCCGACATACGCGGATGTGAATCAACAAAGCGGGAATATGGCAGACTACCGTAAAGTCGAGGTAGGTACGGTAATTAGCTATTATCGAGACAAGCAAATTGCGAAAATAAAATTATTTAAAGGCCAATTTAAACCTGGAGATGTCCTGTTTATCGAAGGGGGTCCTAAGGGAACCTTTTACAAACATGAAATCACCGAGATGCTTCACAAAAACAGACAGATTCAGCAAACTCCTGATTTGTCAGATCGAGATGAGGAATATCTGATAACTATTAAAGTAGACTCAGCTGTAAAACGAAACGATCGAATTTTTATCTATATGGAGAAATAAGACTTCCTCAATGAAAAAATATTGATGTGTGGAAACTATTAGATGATCTAAACCAGTTTTTGAGTCACACTTTTTATTTTATGCTCTAAAGATCGGATTTCTTTTTGTTTATCCCTGATTTGAGTGGAAAATTCTTTTGTAATTCGCTTGCTTGTATTTTTTTCTTGTTTTTCACATACAAATGAGGATCTTTTAAATTTCTGTTCGGCGTCCTTGTAGGTTTGTTCTGCTTTCTTCATTTGAATTTTCGCTGATTCACCAGCTCTGATGGCTGCTTGATATCGTTTGCGATGATTTTCTAAGATTTGCTTTGCTTCTTCAAGTGTCATACCTTCAGTCTGCTTAATACTGTATTTTCTAACCTTGCAAGCATTAAGTAATGCCTGTTTTTTCTGTTCCTTCTGTGTAAATAAACGTTCTATATCGCTTTGAAGCTTTTTGAGCGAATACAATAAATTTTGAAGTTCACTTGAGGATTCATTCATATTATACTCAGTCATTATATACTCCCCTCTAAACGATATGTATGCTCACCCCCTATAAAAAAATTTAGGTTGCTATCTAATTTATTTATTTTAATAGATCTATAGCTAAGATTCATGATGTAGTCTATTTTTCCATTCAGAAAGAGAATATCAAAGATCCATTAATTCTGTCGTCATCTTCCAGATAAACTGGGAAATCCCGAAAATAAATTTACGATTAATTCATTAGTCGTTTTTCGTTAAATTTACCCGTAGTTAATTTAATTAATTCCTCTAAACGCTTGGATTTATTAATCTCATTGGATGTTCTTCTTTTAATTAAAAATTGATATATAAATCCATACTAGTTGTATTATGTACATATGGTTGCAATTCCGATGATTTCATTGGAAAACTTAAATCTCTCAAAATACGTTTGTGGAACAAACCAGTTCGTTGGAATTAGTCATAATCTCGATTTCTTCTATTCTCCCTATTATCATATTAAATTCCGCAAACCAAACCGAATCATAGAAATCCTCACATATTTAGCCGGTCAAGGCATAAATGCTGTAATAAGTTCCCCCCGAGAACGAATTTTTAATGCTCTCGAATCAGTTGAACAAGAAACTGGCATAAAGATCCACTGGATCTGCTCCCCTAGTAAACGTAAAACCATCAAAGGATTAGAACCAGATATCTTTAAGCAAATTGACTGGTGTGCGGATCATGGTGTAAGTGTGTGTATGCCTCACCGAAGCTACACAGATGTTGCATTAAATCCCGAAAAACTAACTATCGAGGGACTATCACCAATATTAGAACATATTCGAGACAAAAAAATGATTCCGGGTTTGTCATGTCATTCCCATAAAGTAATACAAGCGGTAGAAAAACAAAATTACGACGTTAAAATAATTGTGCAACCCTTAAATCAGCTTGGTTTTGAATCCGATATCGATCCCGTTTCATTAATTCGTATTATTCAAAATACAAATATCTCTATCCTCAATATCAAACCCCTTGCAGCTGGCAGATTAGATCCCCATCTAGCTTTACCGTATTGTCTGAAATCGATTAAAAAAAATGATTTGATTGCAATTGGAACTCCAAAATTGTCTTATGCAAAAGAAATCATGTCAATTTTCAATAACTATTATGGTACTTAAAACAGACTCAGAATTAGTGGAATCGTATTGAATGTGCCATGTGCTATTATGTTAGACAACAGGTCGTTATTATTGGTCTCCAATAGGACACATAAAAAAATTGCCAAGAGAAAATAGTATAAGAAGTAAGTAATGGTAGTCTGAATGGGTACAATCCCTGGAAATACGTGATACAGGGCAAAAATAGTCCCATTTAATAAATACGACCAATTTTTCAATTTCTTTTTGAATTCTATGAATAAAACACTGCGGAAAAAATATTCTTCACAGAGTCCAATAACAAAGAAATTAATTAAGGAAAAAACGATAATTTCTCCGGTAGAAAGAGATGGAGGAATTAGATCAATCGACCCTGAATTGGCCAGATCATAAAACTCTACTCCAAATATGGCTATAATCCCTCTCACAGTCCCATACAACAAACCTTGAGCAAAAAAACTCAGAAAAACTCCGGCTGAAACTCCCACGATTATATCCACTATTCTGGCTCGTAAAGAATGCTTTGGTGGGAGAGCTCTTACCACAATACTAGAATACATATTCTCTTTTTTGGTAATTTTATAATAGATAACTGGACCCAGCAAAAAGATGAATTCTAATAAACTAAGTAGCAACAAAATCCAAAATTGCTGAGAAAATCCCATATATTCCATTTAATGAATCTGCAGAATAAATTTTTTTTTGATAACAAGTATATATGCATAAGTGGATTTGTTTGGTTATAATAAAAAATTTGAAATCTACCTTAAAAAAATACCAAATTGTTTATGCTGATCCTCCCTGGCAGTATACCAGCAAAAAATTCCAAGATGGGGGTAGAGACTTCGATAAATTGGAATCCAATCATTATGCGACCATGACAATAGATGATCTTTCCAAGTTACCCATTGAACACATTATAACTGATGATTCTGCTTGTTTTCTGTGGGTAGTTGACTCCCACTTGAAAGAAGGGATTGAAATTCTTGAACATTGGGGTTTTAGTTATAAAACCGTCGCATTTAATTGGATCAAAATCACTAAAAACAAAAAACAATGTTATAATTTTAGTCCTTGGACCCTTAAAAGCTGGGAGTTGGTATTATTAGGAACCCGAGGAAAAATGGGAAAATATAAGTTATTAAATAATGTGAAAGGTCTTGTAATTGCTGAACGTACTGAACATTCACGAAAACCGGAAGAAGTTCGTAAACGCATTGATTCATTATTTGGAAATGTCGAAAAAATTGAACTTTTCGCACGAAGAGTTACTCCTGGATGGGACGCTTGGGGTGACGAAATATCCTAATTTTGCACTCGTGAAGGAATATAATTGAAGTATTTTGCGATTAATTCATTCCCAAACTCGAAATTCTTAGTATCGACTACTCCCTCTAAGTGGATGTTTTTCCGTTTAACGAAATCTTCAAAATAGTTTGTGAAATTCTGAAAACAATAATGCAGATAAGTAGTTGATTTAGTGGTAAATAATGCATACGTCAACTTTTCGGAGTAATCTAGCATTAGTAATCCCTCACGCAGATGAAGTTCTATTAATTCTCCCCGTTGGAATGTATCTTGACTCAATTTTTGAATCCCGTGAATGAAGGAAGATAATTCTTGACGTTTTTCTTCACTCCATGAATATTCATAAAGTAAGACGCCTGATTTTCGATTAATCACTTGCAATCGATAGACTACAAAAGGTAAGATATTGATAATGCGGGGATCAAGACGGATTGCAACTGTGATTGAGAGAATGATTCCTCCATGAAACACATACAGAATTAAAATATTATACACAAAAAGGAAACTGGTGACATATCCGAAAATTGCGATAACTGAGAAAATTAGAAACATAAAAAAGAGTAATGTCGTGTTTTTTTTTAAACTCTTGGGAGAATTCCTCCATACACGATAAATCCATTCAAAATATAAATAAAAGAAGAATAATCCGAAGGTCATTTGCACGATCATGAGAAATCCCGTTACTTGGTAAATGGTATTTTCGTTTGGTATCAATTCATTCGTTACTATCGATAAACTAACATATAATGTTCCGATTGCTGTTAATGTAATAATTTTAAACACTCCTACAGTATTTTTAGCGTTCCGAGACACAAACAAAACAAGATAGAGCACCCCAATGATTTGAAAAAATATTCCAGTGATCAGAATATATTTCCAGTACATATAGTTGGGGATAAAGAAAATAGTGACTTCAGCTATTATAGTCAGAAAATATGAAAATGACCAAGAAAACCACGATACCACAAGTACGGATAGCGATCGATTGCGAGTGTCTTTTACATGCTTATAGATAATTGTACCCGCATAAGCAGATATTAACACTAATAAACTCGTTAAAGCTAGTAAAATATTTTTTAACATGGTTGGCAACTGAAGACTAAAATGTAATCACACTTTTTTGTTATCCTTATTAAATCTTTATGCACCGAATGACGAATAGAAAGTTTTATCTAAGTACCAACTGGTCATTATCTAATACTATAGGGATAGTAGTACTAATTGACATGGGATATTGAAAAAATCAAATTTGGGAAAGAAATCACAGGGGAGTTATATGATGCGGGGATGATTAAAACTTGGTACCGCGACTGTCCCCAAGGATGGATCCTCATATCAGGGTTATGGTCCCCTATTTACTTGAATTTGCGAACTTTAGGGAGCCATCCTGCAATTTTGCGCCGAATCGGTTATGCTTTAACCCGTTTAATTCAGGAAGAATGCCTTTGTAATCGAGTAGTTGGAATTGCCACGGCAGGAATACCCATTGCAACAGCAATCTCCATCCATTCTGGGATCCCGATGGGATACACCCGCAAACTCGAAGGTGTGCAAACCCTAGCAGAATTTAATGAAAAAATTTCCCAGTATGGACAGCATGCTCTTGTTGAGGGGGAATTCGAATCGGGGGACTCAATTGCACTTGTGGATGATTTAGTCACTCAATTAAATTCCAAACTTATTGCCCGCGAACAAATGATCACTGAAGCTCAAAGTCGCGATATCGAAATTAATTGCAACACAATAGTGGTTCTGGTTGACCGAGAACAAGGTGCCCATCAATCGGCAGTGCAATCCGGTCTTTCCCTTCACTCTCTTATTCCTTTTCAATCTGAGGCACTAGAATGGTTAAAATCCAAATTTAGCCAGATTGAGTATGATATAATTTCCCACTACTTTCAAGACCCCACCTATTACCAAAATAAGCAAATTCAACAGGAACTTATTCTTAAAGCTACTTCTATTTGAAGAGAGTTTCTTCAACGAGTGTTTTTATAGATCTTCCACTAATTTTTTTGCATGGTTGAAAATGAAAATTCACCCCTAAATCGACTGGGTATTTTCACCCAGAATTCCCGTGTGATTAATGAAACAGTTCAATTGCTTCAAACTATGATTCGAACAGATACTACCAATCCCCCCGGCAATGAAATTGTGCTTGCACGTATTCTTGAGAATATTATTCAAAAAGAGCATTGTGATTATATTACAACGAAAATTATCGAAACTGAACCCACTCGGGGGAATCTCATTGTAACCATTCATGGAACTGATCCTCAATACTATCCTACATGGGGGTTTCATGGGCATTTGGACGTGGTTACAGCTGAAGGCGAATGGAAACATCCTCCGTTTTCTGGAGAACTTGTACAATTAACCCATGATCAATTCATCTGGGGAAGAGGTGCCTTGGATATGAAAAGACAATGTGCTGCTCACCTAATGGCACTCCTCTTATTAATTCGTGAAGGATGGAAGCCAAAAGGGAATGTTAAGTTAATCTATACCGCTGATGAAGAGGCGGGAGGGCGAAAAGGAGCGGAGTTACTGATAAAAAATCATTTTGAAGCTGTTAATGTGGATTGCATGATTGAGGAAGCAGGAGGAGAAAAATTGCCATTTGGACCAGATTTTCAAATACAAAGGGGAGAAAAGGGGAAACTACAAGTTGAATTGAAATTTACAGGAACCGCAGGGCACGCTTCGATGCCTATCCATTTAGAGCGTTATGCGATATATAAGATGATAAAGGTGTTGGACAAAATTCGTAGAAAAAAACAGCCAATTCACGTCAATTCACACTACACACAGATGATTGATGCACTCACTCTCCCCTCAATCGTCAAATTTTTGCTTAAACGAAAACTCATACTTCAACCTTTCATCCTTTTTGCTGGGAAACTATTAAAATTGGATCTTGGAAAAACAATTTTCTCGCTTTTAACCAATACAATTGCACCAACCATTATTAGAGTGGGAGAAAAAGCTAATGTGATCAGTCCAAATGCAAAACTAACATTAGATATTCGCATTTTACCTGGTTACGATCAAAATACCATACTAAATGCTCTCAAGAAAAAATTTGGAACACATTTGTTCAACGAAATTCATTTTACACCAATCGACTTCATTGAATCAACCCTTTCTTCTATCGATACTCCTTTTTATGAAAAAATTGATTCTGTAATGAAAAGTATGTATTCAGGAGCCAATTTAGTACCGATTTTAGGATTAGGAGGAACTGATAGTAAATTTTGGAGGAAGAAAGGCATTCCTTGTTATGGATTCTCCCCTCTGCTTATAGATAAGGATCTTACCTATAATGAACTTATAAGTCTTATACATGCACCCGATGAACGGGTAAGTGTAATAAATCTTATGTTGGCAACAGAATTTGCCTACAGGTTGATGAAAGAACTATGAAAGATAGATATGAAATGAATCTTGTTGAATATGGGTATTTTGGAACACACTACTCCTATGTCAAAATGGTCTATAACCGAGATATTAACAACACATTGGTGATTTTCCCACCATCTCAAGAGCTGATCTTCCCTATCCGTAAAAATCCTTGGCTACAAATAAATCGATATCACTCATTAATTCCCAAAAATATCGTCGGAACTGTTTTTGTGTTAGGTTATAATCCCAATTTAACCGTTGATACCTTCCTTGCAGAAGTAGCTGAGGATTTTAGAGCATTTATTGCTGATAATATCGGTCCATGCAATATTGCGGGTATTTCATATGGAGGAGGAATTGCTATTCCCTTCGCTTCTAAATTTCCAGAATTGACAAAAAAATTGCTTCTGATTGTGTCCACTTATGCGATATCCGAACAAGGAATTGAATTGTGCAATAAAATAATTGAATATGCCAAAAAAGGAGAAATGATGCACGTCCAATTGGTGATGAGTTCTCTTTTCAGCAATTGGTTAATTTCTCTCTATGCTCGATTCCGAACGCGCATAAAATGGTCTTACTTGGAAAAATATATGAATTCTCCCTCCACTCTTGTGAATGCATATACCCATATCGTTAAACATAATTTCGATCTAAAAAAATACATTCACAGCATTCAACCAGATACTCTAATAATTGGAGGAACCAAAGACCAGTTTTCTTCTATGCAGCTGTACAAGGAACTTGCAGATGCAATCGAAAATTCCATTCTGGTTCTTTTTAACAATGCAACTCATACAGTACCGGCTGAAAAACTCATAAAAACTAAAAAATTAATTGCTGACTTCCTCAAAATATGATATTGTAATGATTGTACTCATTCTTACAAGGACTACCAAAACAAATCCACGCTTCCATGGTTTCTAAGTCGAATATCATACTCGCAGCGGTTGTCATAATAGGTCCATGTCTACAGAGACAATTACGATCTGGGATATCTATAGAAGTCACACTGTGATCCCTATGCAAGGATTGCATTTGTTCTATCGTATATTTCTCCCATGATCCAAGTAAGAGATCTGCAATTTGATACCTTTTATAGGTACTTTCTTGAATGAACAATCCTGCTAAAGGTCCAGCATCTTTTTTGTATATGGCGTTTACTGGCATATCAATGGATTTAAGATCCTCAGAAATGAAATGATTAGTAGCATGGATATAATTCTTATCTGGATTTCGCTTTTGGATCCGTTTGGATGTATATTCCATAACGAACATATCCCCTGAGGGATCATTTACCATGATAGAATTGCTGGAGCCTCGGGGGTACTGCTGGAATGATTCAAAAACTTCTTGGGATGAGGATGCATGTTCTAATATCTCTTGGATAAGAATGGATGCTGGGAGAGCATTATTTGAGTCAACTTCCTTAATAGCATTCACTTCATCCGTACCAATAAACACTCCTTTTTCATTGATGCCATTGAATGTACCGGGAAGGGGGGAAGCAGTGATATCAAAACTCTGGAATCCATGTGTGGGGTGATTTTTACGTATGCGTAAATGGGGAACTACCATGTATCGATAATCAAAGTTACGGGATACCATGGTATGCCCACGTGCTGTTTTCGTCTTGCTGTAACTAATACTAGTACAAGCATCTATAATCGGGATATCATAGGTCTTTTTGGTAAGAAGTAATTCGGTACTGCATAGTAAGTAAATAAAGTTTTGAGAAATGCCAGATCCCTCGGATATGCCACGGATTCGCTCTGCTTGGTTTGGTGTTAGTTTTTTCAGAGTCGGTTCAAGCCATTTTCTCGATCTCCGCTCTGCGAATTGAAAAAAAAGGCCTTTCGGTATTAATGGGGGTTTTAATTTACTGATATCCGGGTAATCCTTAAAATCTATAAATGCTGCAACCAAACTCTTTTTAAACAATTGCCCTTGTTGATATCCCATCTCATAATGCGTACCCGAGAAATGATGAACTTGGTATTGTGCTTCCATAACACTCATAGTTTCTATATGTTCCGTCTATTTGTAAAGTAGTTGTTAATGAAAATGAAAACTTGCGACCTTCTAGCAATCTATTCTTCCTAAATTTTTATTAAGCTCCTATATAGACCAGTAAACAATTAAATAGTAAAAATGAATTAATGTGAAAAAAAAATGACGGAAACGAATGATCGGTCAATTAATATTGAGTACAAACCACATAGATGGCATACCATGACTTCCTATGGATTTGGGAAGTTTGCTGCAGAATTCTTCACATTAGCTTTTACGACGTATTGCTTTTACTTTTATGAAACAGTTGTCGGTTTGGATTCATGGTGGGTGATGAGTGGATATATAATCTATGCTGTTTGGAATTCCATTAACGATCCATTAATTGGTTATTTGACAAATCGAGTTATAAAAGGAAGAGTTACAGAAAAATATGGTCGCAGATTTCCATACATATTGATAGGTGGAATACCTTGGGCATTTACTTACTTAATAATATTCACACCACCCAATTTAGATCCAAATCAGTATGGTTGGGTATTGTTTTTATGGCTTACTATTTTTTCTTGCATTTTTGATACATTATACTCATTATGGGATGTGCAATATCAAGCTATATTTCCTGATAAATTTAGAGGTGCAAATGAACGTCGAAAAGCTGCTGGAATTGCCACTATTGTGGGAATCTTTGGAGTTGCGTTAGGAGCGTTAATTCCACCAATGTTCTTAGAAAATGATGTCTTAAGAGAATACTTTAATCAAGGCGCTATTGTGTCTGCTATTGGATTTATTGCGATTCTACTCCTCCTTCCCAGCTTGAAAGAAGACAAATTCCAAAAAGCAAAATTTGAGCAAAGTTTGCGAAATGAAAAGGAACAAGGTTCAACAAGCTTTTTCAAAGATATGCTTTACTCGTTAAAAAATCGGAATTTGATGGCTTTTCTCCTGTTATATTTCCTCTATCAATCCTTAACGCAAAGTATGACAGGCTCTATTCCGTATTACGTTAAGTATGTCTTAGATCTACCTCAAACTTCGGTTACTATGGTTATGGCAGGATTTCTGGTAGGCGCATTGATAAGTATACCTTTGTGGATAATGCTTGCAAATAAACTAAGAAATAATCAACGGTTAATTTTGATAGGTGGATTTCTCTTAGCAGCGGCCACGACTCCCTTTATATTCTTAGATCAGAGTTACTCAATCACAATAGGCTCTTTTGTAATCTCAGCATATTATATCGTAATAGCATGCATGGTAATATGGGGTGCGATTTTAGGCTTGTTCTGGTCATTAACAGGTCCAGTAATGGCGGACGTAATAGATGAGATTGTTGTTCAGACGAAAGTGCGAAAAGAAGGAACGTATATGGGTTTACGAGCGTTTTTTGGGCGTTTAGCATTTGTAGTCCAAGCAGTTAGTTTCGCAGTTGTACATAAAGTCACGGGTTTTATTGAAGATGCCGACTTAATTTTACAACCTCCAGAAGCAATTTTTGGGATTCATATACATATTGCAATAATTCCGATCATCCTTATGCTCCTAGGAACGATCCTGTTTTGGATATTGAATGACTTAAATCCAAAGAAAAATGACGTCATTAAAAATCAGTTGGAAGAATTGGGGTTATAAATACCTAGTTTATTTTTTTATAGTATTTTCCAGTACGGTTGCAAGAGATCTTTTAAGTAGGGAACTAATTTATTCTCGGTGTATTCCACGCAACGTGAATTGCTTTGCTCATCATCTTCAATAATCATTTCACTACCTGATAAAATACTCAGAACATTGAGAATAGAGTTGGATTGTGCTTCTAAATTATATCCTCCTTCGAGTGTAAGCGAAATTCGACCTTTCGCGTATTCATCAGCTACTGGAAGAATTTTCTGCATTATTTTACCGTACCCTTGACTTGTATACCCTAAATTAGTCAATTGATCTTTGTAATGACCATCGAAACCTGCCGAAAACAAGATATATTCGGGTTTGAACTCGTGTAACATTGGTAATATGATTTGATCTAATGCTAATTGTAAGCAATCATCCCCCGAGAGTGGAGGAAGAGTGATATTTACAATCTTGCCTTTCTGGTTTCCTTCTCCAATATCCTGGGGAAAACATGTTCCGGGATAAAGTGTTCGAGGATCTTGGTGAATTGAGAAAAACAACAATGATGCATCTTCAGGCACATTCGGAACACCATTATAAACAATATCCTCACTACCATTTCCTGCATGAGCATCCCAATCAATAATGGCTACTCTTTTCAACCCTTTTTCCCTCATCAAATACTGGGTTGCTAAAATTATATTATTAAATAAACAAAATCCTCTACTCGCTGAAACATTCGCATGATGCCCTGGGGGACGACATAACACAAAAGCACTACTGATTTTACCATCTATGATCGCATCTATAGCAGAGAAGTTACCACCTGCGGCATACAATGCTGCGATGTAACTTTGACTAGAAACTGGAGTATCTCCATCAAGTAATACATTCCGCTGAGATTTAGCTGCACGTTCCACTGATTGCTGTATGTCTTTAATCAAATCCGTACTATGTGACAACAAAATTTCATCTTTTGTAGCTAAACGTGGTGGTATCTGATGAAAATTTCCTTTTCTATTCTCTCCGTACATTTCATACTCTGTTAGTGTTGTAATAGCATGAGTTACCCGATCTGGGCGTTCTGGATGCCCAAATGTTAATTGAGTCTTGTGTTCCGCATATATATTATCGTATACAATTCCTACATCCTTCATTGCTATCTACCCAATTTTACTTAGTGTATTATTTGTCCAAGGGATTAAAATGAATTGCGATTATTCTAAAAAAGTTTTGAAGAGCTTAAACTAATGCGAGTATCTTCCCTTAGATCATTTACTTGATAGAATCAATATAAGAGATGGAGCCATGTCTGACCAAACACGGTGCTTCATGCCGGAAATAACAGATGAACGGCTCAAGGGCAAATGGGACATCGTTGTCAATAAAGAACGATATGTTTCGGTTTCAAGCATTAGAAATCAAGGTGATATAAGTTATAGTGGAATGGTTCACCTAAGCAATTCGGATTTTGAGAAGCTATGGGCACTTATGGAAAAAATTACCCCAAACATGTATTATAATGAAGTGCACCAAATACTTGTTGATTCGAATTTAGACGGAATTTTGGAGCCATTAATTATGTCTTTGAAGGATTTACTGAACAATAAGATGGATTATAACTAACAATTTGGTTTTTAATTTATCCAAATACCCATAATAATAGAGATAGGTATCCTAATCCAAGTACCATGCAAATAACGGAAAAAACGGATGTAAATTTTGTAAAATAACGGAATGTAAATCCTTTCACATAGTTTTCTTCGGCGATCTCCAAGGTTTTTAGCAATTGGGTTGCTCCTGGGGGTATTAGATTGCCACCTAAGGCTACACCTATGATTAATGCCATAATCTGGAGGCTTTGGATTAGAGGAATATTCAATGGATTCGTTATGGTGCTAAATTCTGCCCCAAATAATTCCAATAATACGGTAGAAAACGTAATTGCCATGAGAGACTTGGAGATAAACGAGGAAATTAGGCTTGAGACAACAAGGATTATGATTATTGAGAGAATAACATTATCACTTGTGGTATTTTTAATGAAATTGCTGATTAATAATATAGTTCCATTGATATCCATGCATCCAATCATGAGAAAAATGGAGACAAGAAAGATCATTAATTTCCAATCCACATCGTTAAAATAATGAGATAAAGAATGCTTGGTTCGCTCAACAAGGCAGAGAAACACACTCATTATCATAACCACTAAAAATGCAGGAAAGTTCACCCCAGAAAATATTAAACCGACAATTATGAGAACAAAATACAGCAAAAATCGTATGAATTTAGGTTTTTCCGAGATAAGAAGGTTGGGATTCATAATTTCTAATAATATTATCCTTTGCCGTTCAGTTGGGGGATCTAATTTTTTCAGCATAGTCAGATCGATGATAATTAACATTCCTGCTTCTATGAATACTAAAAATACAAAAAAATGCACCACATACCAGAGGATATTTAATCCAAATGCGGATGCAATAATAATATTAGTACCGGTAGCAAATGGGCTAAGTAGATTTCCCAAAAGGATTGAAAATGAGGTTCCTATGATAAATGGTTTGGGCTGGATTTCGAGAACTCGGCATGTTCGAATAACGAGAGGCATAATAATTATTGCGAGGGATACATCCTCCATAAATGCTGATATAATCGTGGTTACAATGCTCATGAAATAAAAAAATAACCGAGGTCTACCTTTTGTGACACGAATAACTTTCAATGACAACCATTCAAAGATTCTCTGTTCACGCAATGCCATAATCCCGATCTCCATAAATATAAGAAAGAGCAGAACCTGATAATTGAAAAAATTAGTTTTTTTCAAAAAATCCGCTTCTATCACGGGAGTACCGTTAACATTTGCTTCCCACACTAGCGTAAACACAACTGCAACAAATGCAATAATAATCGAATATGCTCCAATATCTAATTTTTTAAAGGAAAAAATTACCGTCATCAACAGAAATAGTAAAAAGATTACACTCTGAGCAATATTTTGGAGTTCCATTAGGTCTGATTTATTGACAAGTTATTTGAAGTTTTTTCTGGTTTAAAGCCAAAAAAGTTTATGTAGAGTTGTATCTATTACATACATAACTATGGGCGATACTGAGAACGACCAAAAATTTCATCCAATTGCTAAAAAACGCCCTCTTACACTTGAAAATAAATGGAATACTCCCACGGGCTTACTTTTTCAAAAGGGTATGGTAGATTCGCATATAGCGATTCGTTTTTTTCGAAACAATAAAGCTCTTAAAACTCTTGTTTCCGAAAATGACACAACATGGGTAGGTAGAGAGACCAATATTTGGAACCTAATATATGAATTCGGAGGACAATCTCCAGATCATGCTCGATGTCAGCGAGAAACTGCATTAACTGCGATATTGCATACCTATCTTAGAGCAATTGGATATACGGTAACCGAACAACCCCAATTGAATGAAACAACCCCTGATGTTTTAGCAGCAAAAGGTCCATATTCATGTTTTATTGAATTAAAGGCTTATTTCGGGAGAACAATTGTTGGTGAAGCAGAAATCGCTCAATTAATAAAGTATTACAATATCGTACATAGCAATCCTGAAATCATGAAAACTTTCGGTATGAACAGCGCAATTCCTCCAAAATTCATGCTTATTACCTCAGGAAAGCTACCCGCGATGAAGAATAATTCCCTTTTTAATGGAGAATTAAGTTCTCTATCGGAAGAGAAGCAAATTGAATTCATTAAAAAGAAATACCAGGATATAATTAAAAAGATGGGATACTCCCGCTATCTAGAAGGACGTGATACACGAAATATCTACAAGTTTGCATGGCAGAAATATAAAAAACAGATAAAATATAAACACGATATCCCTCCACGGGTAGATTTTATCAACCATCCAAGGAAATTAGATTATATTATCGAAAATCAAGGAAGCATTGATATGATACTTGTCCCCGCCAATGTTTTTTCTCGAATTTTATGGTTATCAAATCTTAAAAGAGAACGATTTTATTTCGAACGACTTTGTAAATCATGGTTATCCCAACTGATTTTGGATAAAGGGTTGATAGATTATTTGGGATCTTCATAAATTCATATATGTTAGTCGCTTTTTTATGATAAAAATCATATTTTTTACCTGCTCTGATTGTTCTCCATCTGCTTTTCTGAATTGGCGTTATCCAAACATTTACGTTCTACCGTGTACCTACTTTAAATATAGGTGGAGATCTTGCAAGAGGAAGATGAAGTAGCAAAACGCGGTAAAAAAATGATTGAAGGATTCAATGCGATTATAGGAATGGATTTGAATAAGTTTTCCATCTCTCCCCCATTTACTCAATGGCTTAATGGGAAAATCCTATATGCTGAATATAAAATGTTAGAAGTTGAATTTAATGTGCGACCCGAGATGGCAAATCCCACTGGATTACTTCATGGTGGAATACAAACTGCTATGTTAGATGATGTAATCGGGATGTGTACAGCGACTTTAGGGGAAAATGGCTTTCTAATTACTATTGATCTTCATATAGATTTCTTAGGAAAAGCAAAAGTGGGAGAGAAAGTAATTGTAAAAGCAGAAATTACCCGCGATGGAAAACAAATTTCCCATGCAGAAGCCACCATTCGGAATATGGATAATAAACTCATTGCAACGGCAAGTTCCAATCTACTTAAGACGCAATACAAACCAGATTATATAAAAAAAGTAGAATTTAACCAAATGTAGGATTTTATGTATCCATTTGTTTAGCTGTGAATTTCTTCTTCATGATATTTATTTGGTTCATAGATGATGTGTTTCACATTCAATCGCGCCATTTTTTGACCTGTCAATAATTGAGTACATTTTGCTAAAAACCAATCAATGGAAAATAAATAGTTAATTTTTTCCCATATTCTAATAAGAATCTCCCAAAAAATCCACATAGTTGCAATGAATGCTAAAAGCTGCCATATATTCCATGCAAATAGGAGTTCAGGTCCACTACGATCTACGGAAGGACCCCACACATCAGTGAAGAATTTAAACACCCTAAATGCTATATCCGTACCGAGAGCATACGCTGTCAAAGATATTAACGAATACCTACGCCACCATGTTACACGCTTGGCAGCTTGGACACGTCTTTTTTCCGTTTTCGCGAAATCCTGATTGTGGAGAAACAAAAGAAACAAAAATGGCATAGTTCCTATATTCACAAGCTGAATTGGAATAGGTACATCTTCACTTGCAAATTTGAGAATCCAATCAGGTTCAATTAAAAAGTGCCAAAGAGCAAATCCCAGTGTACATGTCCCAAAAAATATCAGCGTAAAGGAAATAATTTTTTTGAAACTAAACTCATGATATAGCATTGTCCCATAAATTCCTCCGAGAAATCCAAATGATAACACGGGAAGCATCTTAAAGCGCCCACAAACTAATTTGGAAACCAAATATCTGAGAAAATGTAAATCCTTATCCATTAACCAAGGAAGAACGTAATTATTTCCGAGATTTGCTAAGGAGGGAGAAATTACGAACCAAATAAGAATGATCCCCACTAAAAACGCAATTAGACGATAGGGATTTTTTATCTTCAATCTCCGACACAAGATCGAAATCAAACTAGGTACGATAAATCCGCTCCACGCAATTAGATCCAGAATCGTACTTTCGTAAGAGATACCAATATAAGGAAATGTAAAGTGACCTCTCTCGAAAAATCGATATGAAAAAACGGTGCTTCCTATTTTACTTATTGTCAAGATTAAAACACCGATAAGTAAGCGAATCAGAAGAAATTTTCTCACTTCTTTAGGATTTGTATCAATTATATGTTGGATCTGAATGGAAAGCGTAGTTACGTATGCAAAAGCAAAAAATGGTCCCCATAATGAGAGAATTGCAATCGGAATGAGTAAAGGATACCACCAATAGGAAATACGAGTTATAGTATTAATGAACAGGCTGGAATCGAATTCTGCTTCCTGCTGGATCAAGCAATGTATTAGTAGCATCACCCATATACCAAATCCTTTCATGGCATCAATACCGTTATAACGTTTGGATTTTTTTTGTTCTTGCTGGAGGGCAATGGGTGTTAAATGATCTTCACTCATAGATGTCACTCTTACAAATGATCATATCTAAACACTTACATGCTACATCTCAATATTATTCAAAGACAATTAAAGCCTCATTCTCAGAAAAATGTGAATATATGCCATATAACCGCAAAGTTAATGCCACATCTCCATTCTTTGGGTGAAAGTATGCTATCTAAGTAAAGATATCTGATAAAAAGTTATTTATAGTTCTTTTGATCAAGACTTCTTTTCGTGGAATAAAGCTTTTTATTCCTTTTTACGAACATACAACTATGCCAATTCTAGGAATTGATTATGGTAAGTGTACTAATTGCAAGAAATGCATTTTCCAATGTGTCGGAAAATTCTGGGATAGAGGAGATAAAGTAGTATTCAATGATAAATATCGCAATTGTATCCTATGTGGACATTGCATTGCAATTTGCCCCACAGATGCAATTCTCCACGAGAATATGGGCAGTAAACCCTATTCGTTTGAGGGTATCAAAACTATGCCAGAATATATCCCATTTGAAAAAATCTTCAATTTTATGAATTCCTTACGGAGCACACGCCAATATAAAAAAGATAAAGTTCCGAATGAATTGCTAAGAAAAGTGATTCGAGCAATGGAAATCGCTCCAACTGGTTCCAACGTGCGTGATCAGAAGTTTAAAGTCATTTCTGATCCTGAGGTGATCAAAACTCTCGGACAAGCGGTTTTAGATGAAAGAATGAAACTCGTAGCCAATGATCCCATGTTTATGGAGCAAATGAGGATGTCAGCAGAACGCTGGAAGGTTCCACTCTACAATGATGCTCCTCATTTAATTATTATGTATAGTTCCGGTTTGAATTCCATAGAACACTATAATATTGGAATAGCGATTACTTATGGCAGACTCGCGGCCCATTCTATGGGGCTCGGTACTTGCTGGAATGGTTACTCTTCAGGTATCTTTGAACAGCATAAGGAAATAATGAAAATTGTAGAAGCACGGGGTAAAAGCTGGGGGATTTTAGAGATCGGATATCCTGCAGTAAAATATGAACGAATTCCTCCTCGACCAGAAAATAAAATAAAAGGTTTAGATGAATGATTCCTGCTTCCATCCACGGAGATTCTTCTTCATAGAAATTTTCATGTTCTCTAATTTTTCATTTAATTCATTAAATTTCTCCGGATAATGAGTAAATTGATCATAGGATTCACTAGGATCGTTTCCAAGATCAAATAGAATAGGTCGTGTGCGTATAAATGCATAACTCCCTATATCGCAGAAGTGTCGTGTATGATATTTATACTGGTTATCTCTTACTGCGAGTAATTTTTTCCCCCAGAAATAATAAAAAAAATCTGTGGGACTTTCATTGGTTTTTCCCGTAAGTAAAGGAAATATATTCTTTCCATCAATGATTCTATCTTCAGGAAATGGAATCCCTAAATATTGTAATATCGTGGGGAATATATCAAGATTAGAGGCAACAGCATCGATTTTTCTTCCAGGAGTAATTTTGTTTTTCCATGAAACTATCAACGGGACTCTCTGACCACCCTCAAAAGGTAAGTTTTTACGACCACGTAAACCATTCACGTTTCCCTCGAACCATGGACCATTGTCACTAGTAAAAAATATTATAGTATTCTCATAAAGACCTTCTAATTTCAGAGTTTCTATTATTTCTCCAATCGACCAATCCAATTCTTGAACGGCATCTCCATACAATCCCGCTTGAGATGTTCCACGAAACATCTCAGATGCATGCAAAGGATTATGGGGAAATGGTTGACAATAATGCAAAAACAACTGTTTCCCAGATTTTTTACAATGTTTTATGAACTGAATTCCCTGTTCTGTGAGTTTTTTAGTGAGAACATTTTGATTATTGCTCGAAGCGGGAGTTTCAACTTTTTTATTCAACCACAGCTCATATGGGTGCATATCATTACTGTAATGCGCTCCATAGAAGAAATTAAATCCCTTATCATTCGGTAGATGAGGGCTTTCACATCCCAAATGCCATTTTCCTAATAGAGCCGTATTATATCCCACTTTTTTTAATACTTCTGCTAGGGTTATTTCGTCCTGCGGTAATCCCTTTACTCCATACTGGAACCAATCTAATACGCTCATAATTGTATTCCATATCGATCGTTTTGGGTAAAATACCGTAGGTGTTAAGCATCGATTGGGATAGCGTCCCGTAAGTAATCCCGCCCGGGAAGGACTACAAACAGGGGCTGAACTGTAAAATTGGGTGAATAATACACCTTCTTTGGCAAGTTGGTCTATATTGGGTGTTTTAATAGTCGTTACACCATATGATCCAATATCTCCATACCCCAAATCATCACACAGAATAATCAGAATGTTTGGTTTATCAGCAATGTCCAGTTCCTCAAGAGATTGGAGGTATTTCGTATGCTCTTCAAGATGTAATTGCTGTTTGTATCGATTTATCCATCTCCTAATAAAACACAAATATAGAAGTAAAAGCAATAGAAAACTCCCTATGGAGAATAAAACAATCCAACCCGATTTCGTATTGAATCACCAATCCTAAGTTCGTTTGGGAGGTATATAAGATTATTTTTCTACTTATAATTACCATATTTATGAGAAGCACGGATGAATGCAATAACATTCTCTAGCGGAATCCCTTTATAAATCACTGTACTAGGTCCGATAATAAAGTGTCGGTTCTTTTTTAGTGTATTCATAAGGGATTTTACATGGTTGTCCACATCGGCAGTTGTTCCGAATGGTAGAACTTCACTAACATCTCCAAAGCCGACAATCACAAAATCTGGGAAATGTTCATTAATATATTCGGGATTTGCTCCTCCTTCCCAACCTTGCAATCCTAAAAATCCCGCTTCTTGGAAAAGTGGAACTAATTGAGTAACATTTCCATCCGTGTGTACTTGTGGAATGAGATCAGCATCCGAAATTATTGCGATGATTTTTTTGTAATAGGGGAGGAAATCTTCTTTCCACCGTGCTGGGGAGATCATGGGTCTTCCTTTGAATGCTACATCATCCAATAGGTTGATAACTTTAAGCTTGCAATCTTTACCCAGAGATTGGACAGCATCAATCATCCCTTGCACATTTACGATCGCCAATTCGGCATAGAATTTTACAAGTTCTCGATAAAGCTTCGTTTTTTTCTGGAAATGCCTAGAAAATACTTCCATTCCCATAGCTTGCCAAACGCGATCAAATATTCCCTCCACTTGTAAAATCGGGTAGGAAAAATCCGAGATCATATTATATTGCTTGTAGAGAATTCTGTTTCCCGTAGTCGCATCCTTAATCTTCATATTATTGTGCAATCGATCCAGTATATCCATGGATTGGATGTATCCTTTTTTATAATACCCATCAATCTGGAGTTTTTGACCGGAAGCTCCGATTAAGACTTTCTTTCCATTTTCATCTTGAATGTTGATGCGCTTTATCCGTACACTTGGAAGAGAATAGGCAAAATATGAGTCAAATCCTAATTGAGTGGGACAATTAAAGCGGGTAAACGACATAATCGGAGGCCAAAACTTCGATATTCTTTGTTTTCCTTCAAAATTTGCCCTTAATAACATCCGATTTTCCTTTATAAAATCGTTTCGAACGTATTGCACAAAAGTTGGAACCCTATCGAGATATTTTCGTGCAGAATCATCAAATACTGCCAAATACCGTTCATATGCTTTCATATCTTACCCTCGAGATCGTCTAAAAATTTCAATTATAAAGCATTAATTGCGTAAGTATAGGAATGACTGAGAATAGGTACCAGATGAATAAATTTTTCGCTTTTTTTCACTATTTAAAATACTATGAAAATTTGCACGCATCCCAATTCGCACGACACAAGCATATTAGCCCCTACTTGTGGTGTATTTTGTGGAATCTGCTTGCATCATGTTGCAGGGAAGTGACCTTCCCTACATCCAATAGAGTTACGAGGATGTAAAATACGCAGATTAAAGCAATAGAAATATGATTAATAACTAAGAAAAACAGTCACAAAAAAGAAAAGTGGGAATGGGGGGCTTCGAACCCCCGACCTCCGGTTATCCTAGCATATTCTGGGGCTATATCGTGCAAATATTACCCACAGAACGTCATATAAGACCAGCGCTATAACCAGGCTAAGCTACACTCCCTATAATGAAGGAACGCTTGGATCAGATCAAGTTGCTTCTCTTTATCCAACTAAAATTTTAAACTTTTTTAGACCACAACCTCCAAGAATGAATCTGGACTATACACACTTCAACTAATCCCACTCAAATAACACAGTTTTCCTCCTCTAAATGCATTAAGAAAACCATATAGGAAATCTTGCGATATTTTTTTTATTCAAGGCTTGTTGATTTAGCGGAAAATTATACTGCCCTTTTACAAAATGTTTATGTGCGGATTTTTCAAAAAGATACACCAAGCGTTGTTTATTAAAGCACTCAGAGAGAAGAAAATCTCGAAAGCAAATTGATTACATAAATCTGGGTTTGATAATATGGATTCAATCAGAGATCAAAAAGTATTTAAAGAATTAGAGTTCCAAATCTGGCGTATTTGGGAAGAGCGACGAAAAAAGTGGAGAGATACTGTGTATATCATCGGAGATGATAAAGTTCTAAAGATCATTCGGAACAGTCTCCAAGATCTACTAAACACATTTGAAAAATATGGAAAAGGGACGCGCAAGTATATCTGTAATCCCCCAAAGGATTTCGATCATGTGTCATATGGTCAACAATATAATGTCCGGATTCAATGGTTAAATTCTCTCATCGTTCGACTTAGTCCTGAAGCTGAAGAAAATGAGATGCACATTCTTGAGGATTTAATGGTTATTCTGAATGTTGATCCAAACACACTGAAGCTATTTATAGAGAAAATTGAATCACAATTGACCTCTATTCAGAGATACAGTCACGGTTCGGAACTTGTCTGCGGCTTACGTTTCTCTCCTGACTGGCTGGGTCTCGAATGATGGAATGAAGGTGAATGATCGTTTATGGAAAATGCGATTCCTATAAGCAAGGAAAATCCCTTGGATTAGATCAGTTTTTTTCCGCTGTATTCGACCATAAATTTTAACATTTTATACTATGACCTCCCAGAAAGAATTGCATGCTACGAATTACTACTATGGCATCCCACAAAACAATTGTACTTCAAATGCTTTATGAAAACCATATAGGAAATCTTGCGATATATTTCATTAATCTTAAAAAGTGGTGTGAACAACATATCGGAAATTTACACTGACCTTTTACAAAATATCTATGCACGGATTTCTCAAATGGGTGCTGCTATTTCCAAATTACAAAAGAGTTTGGACGGTTTAAATACTCTCATCGGTGCGAAAGTACAAGAATTAGTGGACGTCACCGTCTCGATGAAAATAAACAATGAGAAGGAAGGAAAAGCTCAAGAATTAATCTTAAAGGGGTATGGGGATAGATTCTTGCAGGAAATCACTCGATTGAAATCCGATATTGGTCTCAAAGAATTAGATGAACTTATCCAGAAGCTTAAAAAGATCTCTGATGCCAGTGAAGAACCTTTAAAACCGGAAAATGTAGACGTACTCTTGGATGAAGTACTAAAAGGGATTAATCAGTTATTAGGTACTCCCGCAGAGGATCAGAAGAGTGATTCTTCAGCCAAACCAGTGAAAAAAGAAATCACTGCACAACCACCGGGATTTGATCAAGCATCTCCCCCATCCAAATAGGAGGAAAACCAATGGTAATCGATCAAAATCAAATTGTAAATCAATTAAACCTTATTCAGCAATATTTAGACGGAGCTATTGCACAAATCCAAGCTATGGCAACAAATATTGACAATATGGGCAAGAAAATCGCTGAATCCATAGCTGCACTCAACGAAAATGTACGACTAATCATTGAAGTGGTGAAAAAGGGTCGATCCAATTTATCTGAAACATTGGATGATGTAACAGCGCAAATTAATGATGAAATCAAGAAATTGTGGGAGGAAAAGACTCTGGAATCCATCACCAAAGAGGAGATAAAAGCGATCGACAAAATAAAAGAAATCAACAAGGTTGTTTCGGATAATTTGTATTCTATGCAACTACTCAGCGTTGTACAAAGCATTCGGGAAATTGTAGGCAGTGCATTGGCGGTAAAGTCAAAAAAGATTTAGATTTGACCCAACAGTGGTAATCACAACAAAAAAAATCCCTAAACTAAGACTTATATTATTTATCTCCTTTCTGGTTTTCTCTTTTGCAACGGGATCGTTTATTATATCCTTTAAAACAACTTTATTTCCAATAAAACTTCAAGTATCCGATCCCAATGCTACGGAGAATGCAAAATCGTTATTTTATAATTTAGCCGATTTGAGTGATAAAGTGCTGTTTGGACATCAAGATACAAATTTTTATGGGCTTAATGCAACTGATCCCGAAAATCTAACGTTATGGTCCGATTGGGGCAATTTCACAAATTCAGATGTTCTCATATTAACGGGTTCGTATCCTGCTGTCTATGGATTTGATGTATTCATGTCTTCGGCATACATGGTACCTGCTATTAAAGCTGCATTCGAACGTGGAGGAGTGATAACGGTATCTTGGCACGCATCTAACTTTGTGACAGGTGGGAGTTTTTATGACACTAGCGGAAGCGTTGTTTCCAAAATTCTTCCAGGAGGTAGTCACCATGAAAACTTTACAGTGGTGCTGGATGATATTGCGGCGAATTTGGGGAATCTGGAACATCTTGGTGAAAGTATTCCTATTATATTCCGTCCTTGGCATGAATATAACGGAGACTGGTTTTGGTGGTGTCAACCATATTGCAGTACAGACGAATTTAAGCAGCTTTATCGCTTTACTGTAGAATATTTGAGAAATGTGAAAGGGGTACACAATTTTCTTTATGCAATTTCCCCAAATCAACCTCTTATTCCCTATACTGCTAATATGTATCTTGAAAGGTATCCTGGTGATGATGTGGTTGACATCCTTGCACTGGATGCATACCATTCAGGAGAATCTAAATGGAAAGAGAGTGTTTCCTCTTCTCTTAGAACAATAATTCGCTTAGCATTTGAGCGAGGAAAACTGACAGCATTTTCAGAAACTGGATTGGGAGGAGGTTTGAGTGAAACTTACGTACCCAATTGGTATGCTGATGTACTTTTAGATATGTTTCTTAAAGACCCATTATTTCGAACAATATCCTATGTGTTGGTATGGAGAAATGCAAATTACGATCATTTTTGGGTCCCTTATCCTGGTCATCACCAAGCAGCGGGATTTTTGGAGTTCTATAATAGCGAATATATCATTTTTGGCAATTCCTTACCTTCGCTCTACTCCGAAAACATGCAAGCGGATCGATATCTCGAAATTTCTAAATCCTTTTTGATATCACACAATGCCGGGGTATATCTTGGACTAATATCTGTATCGATTCTGCTTGCTATTCCCATTATCACATACATATTCAAAGTCAAGAGGAGAGGAAATCTATCACCACAATGAAATTTCGAAGCATTCAATACGTTTTTTCCTATTTTTGGATGATTTCCCTCTTTACTTACCAATTCCTACTTTGTTTAGATGCATGGACTGTAAATGGGTTGTTTTTTGTCTGGAACAATCTTTATCTTGTTATCCCGTTCCTGATATCATTTATTCTTGGTATAATTTTCACTTTTTTGGGAAAACAACACCATACTACAATATTCACTGGTTTGCTTCTTCTCTCAGCTCTCCTGATTCTAATTGGAAATATGTTTGTATTTGTCAAATGGCTCTCCTATCTTGGGTGCTTTCTCAGTATCGGTTGGATTTTTACTGTGCAAACAGAATTGGATTTTACTTCAAATTCTCCAATCTCGATGAATTTCTCTTTGTATATTGGATTCTTTATCAGTATTCTGCTCCCTTCGGTTAGCATAATCGGTCAGATTGCCGATTATATTGTGGGTTTTTTCCTTTTTTGCGTAACTCTCATTTTTGGAAGCATCTATCTTCGACGCGGCAATAAAAAACTAGATCACTATCACAAAAATATCTCTCACTCCAAGAGCATAAGACTGTTTATTCCGATTGTAATCCGGCTACTGCTTAATCTATCACTCTTATGTAACCTAGTGATTCTTCAGATATACGCAATAAGTATTTGGAGAGTTGTTTTTTGTAGTATTGTTATACTAGGATATTTGTTAATGTTAATGATAGTACCCAAATCCAAGAAGTGGATTTATCATAGCGTCATAATACTGGTATGTATAGGACTCGGTGTTGCCCAATCCTTTCTTTTAAATGGAATGTTCACATTTTTGGTTTTTTTCATGCAATCTGCAGGTCTGTTACTTCTTTGGATTGCTCATTTCCTAGAATTATCTAAGCAGATTTCATAGAAATTATTAAAAATCGCATATCTTACACGATGAAAACTCCTTTCGGGGTGAAGTTGTATTCCATAAATAGGTAAAGCAGTCCTTCCGTGAATTAATTGGATAGCTGCGAATTGAGTTTTTTGTGTTTTTCCAAAATTGTGAAACATAAAGGGCAAGGTTTCAATTATATCAAAATGGTGCATTTTAACTTTAAACTTGCATGGCAATCCCTTGAATAGAGGAAATCCACTCTCTGTTTGCGTGAACGTGAAATGTCCCTTTTCAAGACCTTTAGAATTTTTTATAATACTTCCTCCTGTCAATAACGCTAGGAGTTGGTGCCCATAACAGATTCCCAAAGTAGGAATATTATTTTGATTGATATAGGAAATGAATTCCTTAGGTAACCGTCTTGCACTACTTTCATATAAATTGTCATGACTTCCGGAGAGGATTATTCCACTATTTGGTGTTGCTTTTATTTGGTTAAAAATCTGATGTCCTTCTGGTTTCTCCTTTAGAGCGATGATCTTGATAAACGGAATACGCAGTCTCTTCAAGCTATAATCTATCCATTTTGTATACTTGGAACCAAAATCAACTACTATTAACGGTGTTGTATCCATCTTATGTCTCCTAAATTGAGGATGGAATAAAAAGGGTTACATAAATCCGCGAAATTATTCTTTAAGATGCATTAACAGATGCATTTTAATTGATTTAAGTCGCTTTTTTAGAGGTTTTTGGCATGAACGGTTCTGTTTCTACGAGAGAAAATTTTTGTTTCATTAAATCTGTCAAACGGGAAATAAACCGATTTACGATACTTCCATCTATTATATTTTGATCAAAAAGAACCGAAATTCTCAGTACATCCCGCAATTCCACCCTATCATTCACAAGATCCAATTTCTTCATGGCTGCACCCAATGCGAAATCGAGAGTATGCATTCCCACAGTTAACGGATTTAAACGAATCTTACCAAATATATCAATGGAAGTGATTCCTATTGTTCCCGCCTTTTTCTTACAATAGATAGGATTTCTCCGATATCGTCTGAAAAACAACCGACGCAAGGCAATTGGCAACGAAAAGAAAAATCTAAAAAACCATTTATTACGAAAACTTTTTTGAATGGAATTCTGAACATTGGTATCTTTTGCAGTTAAAATTTCTGCCTGTATCTCATCCACAGATCGGTAATTTGCTTCTCTAATAATATAGGGAAACACTCGTTTAGATTTTTTCTTATAAGTTTCTATAACGATATAGATATCCACTTCGTCAAAAATCAAGAGTTTGTGGGGACGTTTACGGAATGCTTGCACTTTTTTGGTATCTTCCACAGCTTTCGCAAAACATTTCACAATCCATCCTTGTAGCATGCCATGGTAGGTGTCTTTATCGGAAAATTCCCTGATTATATTTAGTGCATCGGTAATATCCACTTCGAATACTCCATATACTGCATGTGAAGTGGGAGTAATCGCATAGAGATCGATAAGATAATTATGATCTGAGTTACGAATTACCTCATATGTATGGTGTTTCATTATGATTCAAATTAATCCTATGTTTCTAAAGTGCTGAAGAAGTATCCGTGCAATCTATTGCTAATCGAACGTATAACTCATTCTGGCGGTCCCGATGGAGAGTCGAACTCCAATCTATTCTCTAGATACTCGGTTTTGAAGACCGAGGTGCTGACCGCAACACTTATCAGGACCATGGATGAGGGATTTTCATTACTGGGTGTTGTGTATGCACCGCTGTACGTAACGATATTGTATATATCTCTGATTAAGTTTATTTATTTTGTTATTAATAGGGGATACTGGAGATAGTATTCGATGAATCTTAAAGATAGAGCAGATGAAGTATTAACTATCCAAAAAGATGCTATTCAGAAATTGGAAACGACTGCTTCTTGGATAAAAAGCATCGAATTGATTGGATCAGTCACAAAAAATTACGGACGAATTATTACAACTGGTATGGGAAAAGCCGGTATCATTGCTCAAAAAATGAGTGCAACACTTTCAAGCATTGGAATTCCCTCAGTTTTTATCCATCCTGCTGAAGCATTACATGGAGATCTTGGACGGATTGCTAGTAATGATTTAATTATTGTATTCTCTCATTCGGGTAGCACAACCGAAGTGGGAAGAATGATTACACATTTGCATGCTTTGAATGATCACAAAAACATTGTCATAATAATATCAGGACATGATAACCCCCTAATCCCCCATAATCATGTAGTATGCTATGGTGAAGTGAAAGAATCTTCAGTTGTAAAAAAAGTACCATCTACGTCTACAACAGTTATGCTCATTATTGCAGATGTGTTGGCAATCACTGCTGCGGAAGCTCTAGGCTTTAATGATGAGTGGTTTAAACAAAGACATCCTGGTGGCGAAATCGGAAAAATATATGAAAAGAATAACAATAATTAGCAAAGCCTTTATTTTCTTTAATTTTGATACAAAAATCCATGGGAATATATCAATTCAAGAACAGAATACCTATAATTAATGAGTCAGCGTGGATATTTCCGAATGCAGTAGTCATTGGAAAAGTTCACGTCGGCAAGAACGTATATATTGGCGCTGGTGCGGTGATTCGTGGTGATTACGGCGAGATATTCATTGGTGATGGGACATCAGTGGAAGAAAATGTAACTATTCATGCACGACCACAAGACAAATGCGTTATTGAGAAACATGTAACTCTTGGGCATGGTTGTATAGTTCACAACGCAACCCTACATGACCACGTAGTTGTTGGAATGGGAGCAATCATATCAGATTACTCCGAGGTGGGGGAATACGCTATTGTGGGAGAAGGGGCTGTAGTAAAAAGCAAGACAATCATACCCCCTTGGAAAATTGCCGTAGGAGTCCCGGCAACCATTAAAATGGATGTTCCGAAGCAAACGGCAGATTTTTGGAACGAAATCAATATGATCTATATGCAACTTGCAAAGGATTATAAAACAGAATTAAAACAAATTCATTGATCTGATAACTAAGAAAAATAAAATAAATAAAAATTGAAGAGAGAACCATCCAGCGAATTGAATGAGATATAATCTTAATAGAATCGCCAGGATCCCTCAGAAACTGGTCATTTTAGCCAAATAAGGCGCCTATTCCTGTCGGTTCCTCTGCATCCTTCTTTTCTTCTTTCTTTTCTTTCTTTTTGTCTTCTTTGGGCTTTTCCTCTTTTGCTGCAGGAGCAGCAGGAGCAGCTGATACAGCTACTGGTGCAGCCGATGCAGAAGCGATAATTTCATCTAGATTTTTTCCTTCTAAACCAGCTACGAGTGCTTTCAATTGATTTTTGTCTGTTTTTACTCCAGCTGCTTCAAGTATCTTTTCTAGACTCGCTTCATTGATCTTTTTGTTTGCAGAGTGAAGGATTAGTGCCGCGTATACGGATTCCATTATATTTTTCCTCCATTTATTTATTTATACCATTTAACTTTGTTCAAAAAAATATTTACGTTAACCAAACAAACCACCCAACCCAACGGACTCTTTTTTCACTTCTTCCTTTTCTTCTTTCTTGGGTGGTTTTACGTCAGTCGATTCGGACCCTTTTACAGGTTCGGGTTTGATATCGTGAGCTATATTGTTCACTTGTGAAGCAATTCTATAGGCTTTTGCGAGATATTGAGGAATCATGCTGGGAATGAATAATCCCGGCGTATTAAGTGCAATTGCATATGCATGTTGCGCAGCTTGACTTAATAGGGGAACGATTGTTGCATTGGTAACCATTTTTAATGCTATTGCAACATTTAACCCATGCTGAACAGCAGAAACAAACTCTTTCACGATTTTTTGTTCGTCCAAATGCAAGACTTCTCTAGGTAAAATTACTCCGTTATCCCAAGCACAATAAAAGTTTAAAGAAATCGTCATAGGTTCTATTCCAAGACGTCGCAGTAAAATTGCTTGTTTAAGGTCAATTGATTTACCTTTCTCGTGCGTTACGGTATCTTCACGGATGTGAATAGTACCATCTTTGATCATTGTGGGTAGCTTGAGAGCTTGACTGAGTTCACTGATGATTGGACCGGGTGGAATACGTGTATCACCAGCAGGAACAATGATATCGCTAGGTGCGATATCCCCTGCTTTTGCTGGTCCTTTTGTTGCATTTTTATCGAGAAATTTGGATAATTCGATGGGATTCATATTCGTAAAAATCATGGCAGATGATCCGGTAATTTCTTCAGCCAGTTTTTCCAGATTTGGTTTTCCAGATTGGCTTAATGCTCGTTTAATGAGTTGCTTTTTACTCATTCGCATAACAACCTTTCCTCTGAGAGCTTTGCGCAATTTTGTAATAGATCGTGCATCGATCTTTTCCATGGACACTAAACCCACGATATTGTATTTCTGGATATTATCTTTAAGGAATTGGACTTCTTGTAGCTTCTTGGGAGATATTTTTCGATCCGTTATGGACATTATCGTTTCCCTCCCTTCTTGGTCTTACGGATTTCTCCTTCCTCTACTTTCACGGGTTGACCCATTGTTGTTTTCAGAATTATCGATTTGATATTTGCTGACCCATTTGGTAGTTTTCCTTCCAAAAACTGGATTAATGCAGTTAAATTCTCAAAATTCTTCTGGAAATCAATGGATTTTTTTCCAAATTTCACTTGGATAACAGGAGCTCGCTTTGTTGCGACAGTAATGCGTCGCATGAAGTTTGCAGATATTCTCTCCACGGAATCATTAGGATTTATTATACCATATCCATTCGGAAGGGGTTTTGGCATCTTTCCTGTTTGTCCAAGGTTACGACCTAATACTCTTGCAACATCACGCATCAGATCTGCGCGTGCAATAAAGGAATCATATTTTCCAACGAATCTCTTTCTCGCTTTTGCATCTTGCTTATTTAGTTCGTTGAGTTGATCTGTATCACACACATCAAAACCTTTCTGTTTTGCTTCAACAAGTTGGTCATCACGAGTAAAAAAGCATAATTTATGCGTTTCTGGGGTTTGGATCTGATGAGGTAGTAAGAATTCAGTATTAACCCGACTATTTTGATCCTTTATATCGATATCTCTCAACATTACAATGATATCCAAGGATTCATCGAATTTTCTCACCTTATCCGCTTTATCCTCTTTCTTCCAAATAGAATTTTCAATTGTTTTTGTAAGAGCATCTCGCAGTTTTCGTTCGGTGATGATCATTTCATTCACTCCTTGACAGTAATCTCTCCTGTTTTGATTTTTTCTGATATAACTTTGGGCTCTGAACCGTCCACCGTTAAACCACAGCTCTGGGCCGTTCCAAGAACCGATCTGACTGTATCTTTGAATTCTATAGCGGTAATATCCTCTCGTTTCATCCGAGCGATTTTCACTACTTGATCCAAGGTAAGGTCTGCAACTTTCTTCGTGTTAGGTTCCCCCGATCCTTTATCCACACCAGCTTCTTTAAACAAAAGCGCACTGGTCATGGGAGTTCGGACTCTGATTTCAAACGAACGATCTTCGGGGTCAACGATGATTGTTACTGGTACTTTGATACCCTTGAACCCTTCTGTCTTTGTGTTAATCTCCTTAATCACCGCACCTATATTCACACCTGTAGGACCGAGTGCCGGACCTATGGGAGGACCTGCTGAAGCCTTTCCACCATCAACTAACGCATCCACTTTTATAGGTGTTTTTGCCAACTTATTTTGTCTCCAAAGGTTGAACCACTTAGCAGATGGAGGAAAAACTCTTGAATAAATGATTTCATCCAATTGTCTCGGGAAATCATAATCTTTACTAATTGTCATTTCCTATTCGATTTACTTACTATCTGAAATACCGTTCAATCGAATCCGCTAAGCAGCTACTAATCCGCTAAAAATTGGGATTAGTGATAAAATCGATATTAAGGAAATAATAAAAATTTTTGGAAAAATCTCATGAACGATCACCCTTCGAAATGGTACCTCTTTTTTGATGATGGTGGAGTTTTGAATGATAATGAGGTTCGAGGACATCAATGGAAAGAGATTCTACCCGAATTTTTCATTTCGAGATTTGGTGGAACTACGCAAATATGGTCCCGTGCAAATCACCGAGTAATGAATGAATTGATAAGAAATCTCGAGCAACGATGGATTAATCAACAACGACCTGAGGATTTCCATCATTTTTGGGACGAATTTATGACGGATTGGGTTAGCAAGATGTTCAATTTTGCTGGCATCCCTTTACCCGATGTGGATTATGTAACATTATATAAAGAAGTATCTAATTATGTTATTCCCCGAGTCAGATCCGCAAATAGGGGGGTTCCAGATACATTGCTTTTGTTACGGGAGCGTGGATTCAATCTTTATACAGCATCTGGAGAATTATCTTGGGAGTTGGAGAAATATTTAACAGGTATGGGGTGCAAAGATCTTTTTTCTGATTCTTATTATGGGCCGGATTTAATCAACGAAGGAAAATTTTCCTCACTCTTTTTCCGGAAGATCTTTCAAGATGTGGGAATTCAACCCTCATACGCAATTATTATTGATGATAATCCCTATTTTCTTAAGTATGCACAAGAAGCAGGTGCATCCATTATCCAGAGCTATATCAATGGAGTAAACAAACAGACAACAAAGAAAGTTGTGTATCATTTTCACGAAATTCCCAATAGAATTTATGAGATAATTAATTGTTAAGCAAAGAAATGTGGAGAATCAAATTAATCGAATACTAAACGATAATCAAATGAGGAAGATCTTAGTAACCAATAGTTCTCCTTTCAAAAAAGGATAAATAATTCATACCGGAAATTAGGAACCATTTAGGCATTAATGTCTATTAAATCCCCGAATAACAAAAACAAAAAAATGAGTAGCTAACTTCAGAAATTTTTGAGTTTTTTGATCTGCTTTACCAAAAACGAGCTAGATTGAGCTTTGTCTCCTCCTGCTCCTGTAATAATCTCACACCCAACTCTATCGCAGGTATCCCACTCTGGTATGTTTTCTTTGGCATTCCTGTCTCCTCCCTTGATGAAGCTGGTTGGTCTCAGAAATTCAATAACTTCATCCACAGTATCTTTTTCTGAATTAAAAATCACGGTATACTCCACACCTTTTATATTGTCCACGATATATGCACGCTCTTCTGAACTCATGAATTTATAACCTTTTTTACGCATCAGAAATGAATCACCATTGACTATTGCCACTAAACATGAGGTTAATTTCGCTGCAGCTAAGATATAATCCACATGACCTTTATGAAGTGGATCAAAACCCCCCGAAATCATTCCAAATTTCTTTCCTTTAAGAATATTTCTTAATTTTTCCAATTGTACGATCATAGGTGTCTTCTCGAAGTTCTCTACCAATAATATTTCAAACTATATTCCCATTAATTATTCCGAATTTGAATAATTAGATCTCTATTCGACTCTTAAAATATAAAAATCATCCTTTAGAGTTTGTGTATTTTCATATTTATGAAATCTGATAAGTGTATCAATTTTATATGCATTAAAGCACATGTTTGAGAAGATATGTTATTAATTTTATATGAAATACTAAGATTAATTATGTATGTGTCCTTTCTGAGAATTACGAACTACTTGGATCAAGATCGCCTTTGTCCATATCTATAAGCTCTTCGAGTTTACTCAGATTTTCTTGGATAGGGCGGATATTTACTTCGTCGACGACCTCCTTATCAAAGAACAATGCAAGATTGCTGTTTTTCCCCAATTTTAATATAATTGTTATATATTTTTGCGTTTCAAAGATGATCTTTTGATATTCATTGGACGTATTGTCATAACATGATAAGCTTTGTTTGAAGATTTTGATAATCTCATTTAAATTGGCACAAATTGCTGGGACATTAGCTTTTTCAGGGCATGTTGATTGGAAGACAATTCCGGTGTTGTAAAATATTATGTAATCCAACAACCCTGGAAGGTCTTGCTTAATATTATTCAGAATTTTCATTACCATGTTTAGTTTTCCTCCTAATATCTAGACGAATTTTATATTTTTGCAGGATACGAGGATTTAGCCTCAATATAAGGAAGACACTCAATCCTAACAAAAACACTATAAGTGCAATTAATCCGAAAATCCACTCCAGTAAAAATCCATAAATAATTGTAACTATACATAATTGAAAAAGCACTGCAATGGGTCCAATCTTAAAGAATTCCTTAAATCTGACAGGATGCTTGTATTTTTTTGCGATATTCATTACCAACATATTATCACCCATAGGAGTAAAATTATCTCCCCAATTTGCTCCCATTACTAAGGCATAATTTGCCAATTTCCTATAATCCTCTGTATATCCGTTAGTAATCGTAGATATAGTGGGGATTAATACTTTTGTTATAGGAATACTATCGATGTTTGCACTGAGAAGTCCCGAAATCCACAAAATAAGTAAAATCGATGCTAATATGTTTCCTCCGCTTATTCTGACGATTAATCCCCCAATTATTTCCAAAATATTCGTGTATTCCAGTGATCCAACCATTATAAAGATACCCATGAGATAAATAAGTAGGCTTATATCAATTTCACTAATGATTCGATCCATATCTTCCCAAGAGATTATCAATAAAATTAAAGCTCCTGAGAGTGCTATTATATCTAAGGGCAGGATTGAAGAAGGAATAATAAAAAACAAGATTAACACTAAACCAAGTATGCTTGAGGATTTCACTAACAAAGATTTGTTTGATATCATGATTGTGGGACTTAGTTCTTTAAGTATAGCTATATTATCTTTAGGAATTTGAAGGGTATGTTGATATTTTAAATAGAACAATCCCACCGTAAAGAGATAGAGTATAATGGATATAACTCCAACATTTAAAAAAAATTCAATAAAAGTTATCCCGCTAGCACCAACAATTAATATGTTGGGGATGGAAGATATTGTAAAAAATGTACCACCCATATTCACTAATATGGCTTGGGTGATAATAAGTGGTTCAGGATCAATGTTAATAATACCAGATACGGTTATTGTCAATGGAATTATGACCATTATAGTTAAAATATTATTAATTAGGGAAGATATAATTACCGTTATGGTGCATAATACGAACAAAAGCATATTTGGGCGATTTGCGGTTCCTACAATTAAACGCAAGGAAATAAATTGAAATAAACCTGCTTTATGACACACTTGCACTATTAATGACATGCTAAAAATTAAAATTAGCGAGTGAGCGTTGGCAAATCCATCCTGTTCTGTTCCAAAAATAAAACTCACAAACAAAAAATATTTCTGATCCTCGAGAAAAGTGAGAGTAAAGAAGCAAATAACTGCTCCACACAATGCTAATAATGTACGACTTACTTTATCCAGCATAAGTAATACAACAATTGCTAAGAATACTGAAATAATAATAACAGTTGAGATCCACATGTAAAGTACCCCCATTTAGGTGGAAATTTTGTTAAATCCATTTTTTGATTCGAAAGTACACGATTAGTCCACCTGAAATAAGTATTAGAATACCCCATACCAAAGGATATCCCCATTTAGTCTGGATTTCGGGCATGTATACAAAATTCATCCCATAGATCCCTACAACGAAAGTCAATGGTATAAAGATCGTTGCTATAATAGTTAATACTTTCATGATCTCATTGGTTCTGTTTCCTATCATAGTCAGATACAGATCTAACAATCCCGAAAGTAGCTCTCTGTAATTTTCTATTGTATCAGTCAATTGGTGAATATTATCGCTGAGATCTTGGAAATACAAAAAAATAGATGAATCAATATATTTATTCTCTGAACGAAGAATTGTACTGATTACATCTCGTAGGGGCCAAACGGATTTTCGAATATACATCATGGACTGCCTTAATTGATGAATATCCCGCACGATCTTTACGTTTGCTTTTTCTGTAATTTCAGATTCAATAATTTCGATTATATCTCCAATGTTTTCCAATGTAATAAAATAACTATCCACTACGGAATCAAACAAAGCGTACAATAAATAGGATGCATCCATGGTACGGATTCTTCCTTTAGATGCTTCTATACGTCGTAGAATCGGTAAAAAGACATTCTCTTCACTTTCTTGAAATGTTAACACAATACCGGATTTCATGACAAAAGACAGTTGTTCAGTCAATAAATTTAGATTCTCCTGATCCCAATCAATATGCTTTAATATTATGAACATTCCATCCTCTAATTCCTCGAATTTCGGTCTCTGGTTAGGACTGGGATTTAGGATGTCTTCTTGAGTCAAGGGGTGTAAATTGAAAAAATCCCCCACACTACCAATAATTGTAGGATCTGATAGTCCGTCCACGTTTAACCAAAACACACCTTCATGCGCACTAGCATTAGGCAATATTCTTTCTAAACTTGAAAATTGATTGATTTTTTCTATTTTATAGTCCGTGCTAGAATAACTGATCAGAGTGATCTCTGGTTTCTTGGTGGTTTTTGTTCCCGTGTAGACCAGACTTCCTGGTGGTGTATTAATTTTTTTGGAATATGTGTATTGCTTCATTTCAATCCCGCACCCGTGATTAAGAATGCAAGGTTTATTGTTCCTAAAAACATATTTATACCATTAATACAGAGTGCTCTTAAAATTGGATAAGAATTCAAATACTATGCGAAACCTTGTTGAAAATGCAATTTGCTAATGAGGGATTAAGAATTCATATTATCCAAAAATATTTCAAGTTCAGTTGCTAAGTTAGCTCAATATGGATTATTCACTCGAAAAACTTCAGTTTTTTTCAGGTCGGGAAGGACCATTACTACTTATCATTATGGATGGACTCGGGATCGGGAAGAATGATAAAGGAAATGCAGTTTATCTTGCAGATCCCCCGAGTTTGCAGCAATTAGAGCAGCAATGCAAAGTCAAAGCTTTGTATGGTATCATAAAAGCGCATGGTCCCCATGTTGGACTCCCTTCTGAGGAGGATATGGGTAATAGTGAAGTGGGTCATAATGCGATTGGTGCGGGACGTATTTATAACCAAGGAGCGAAATTGGTGAATGAAGACTTAAAGACGGGCAGAATATTCCAAACGGAACTCTGGAACAAATTGGTTTCAAAAGCAAAAAACACGAATAATTCTGTTCATCTTATCGGTTTACTCTCCGATGGGAATGTCCATAGTCATATTTACCAGCTCTATGGAATCTTGGATGGATTGGTCAATTCTGGGGCAGAAAAAGTGCGTATTCATCCCCTTTTGGATGGACGAGATGTCCCAGCTAAATCTGCTCTAAATTTTATCCAACCCTTAGAAAATAAGCTATCTATGATTAGAAAAGATCATCAATTCGATTACCAGATTGCTTCAGGTGGAGGTCGGATGTATGTTACTATGGATCGGTATGAATCTGATTGGAATGTAGTTAAACGAGGTTGGTATGCACATGTATTAGGTCTTATTGAAGAATCCCAGTTTAAAAACGGGTATAAAGGATATTATCAAAGTGCGGAAAAAGCAATTATTCATGGAAGAGAGTGTTTCCCAAACTCGAATGACCAGACTGCTCCTCCCTTTGTGATTGTGGATGAAGAAGGGAAAGCCATTGGGAAAATCATTGATGGAGATGTAGTGATTAATTTCAATTTTCGAGGGGATCGGGCGATCCAAATTTCCAAAGCGTTCGAAATGGAAGAATTTGATAAATTCGAGCGGATTGTTTATCCAAAAGTGGAATATGCGGGTTTGCTGGAATATGATGATGAAGCTCATGTTCCTAAGCAATATTTAGTTCCCCCACCGGACATTCAACATACATTGAGCGATTTCTTATGTGCCCAAAAGATCCGTCAATTTGCCATTGCTGAAACTCATAAATTCGGACATGTCACCTATTTTTGGAATGGAAATCGTACGGGATATGTTTGCCCTGATTTGGAAAATTACGTTGAAATTAAATCTGATCCAAGTGAATCTATTCCCACACAGCCTAAAATGAAAGCCTATGAAGTATTAGAAAAAACTCTTGAAATATTGGATTTAAGGCAACACAGGTTTGTCCGTGTGAACTTTGCAAATACTGATATGGTCGGTCACACGGGACTGATAGAACCTACGATAATTGCCATAAAAACCATAGATGAATGTGTGGCAAGACTCGTAGAAAAAGTAAACCAGTTAAATGGAATCACTATTATTACAGCGGATCATGGAAATGCAGAAGAAATGCTCCAAGCAGATGGGATCAGTCCGAAAACCTCCCATACTACGAATCCTGTCGGATTCTGGATTATAGACCCTAATTGGAATGGAGAATACAAACTCAATTTTGAATTAGAAAATCCGGGATTATCCAACGTTGCATCAACGATTCTTAATTTACTAGGATTTGAAGCTCCAAATATCTATCGAAAAAGCTTAATTCGCTTTCGAAGGTAACTTTTTTTATGTTATTCTTTCAAGTTAATTGATTTCGATTCCTAGTTAAAGAATTATACCTTAAAGTTTATGAACAGAGTTCTGGTCTAACTAAACCTTATATATCATTCATACATTTCCCCCTTATGTCATCAGAATCATTCAATGGTGTAACAACTGCTAGCAAAAGTACCCAAATTAATTTCATTGCGTTCTGGGTGGGACAATTATTCTCACTATTTGGTTCTTCTGTTGTATTCTTTTCGGTCTTTATATACTTCGCAGAACTCACAAAAGATAATCCTAATCAAGGTACGATTTTTACGACAGTTTCAGCAATAATTGCGATTCCTTTCACATTAGTCTTATTTTTTTCGGGTGTTTTCATTGACCGTTGGAATCGAAAGAAAATCATTATCATATCTGATGCAGTGCAAGCCATCTCAACTTTGGTGCTTGTAGTATTGTTCATGCTCGGATATATAAATTCTTGGCCAACAAACTTATATGTAATAGCAGGAATCTTCATGATTCGCCAAGTCGCTCAAGGATTTCATGGACCCGCCATTCAAGCAATTATTCCGTTAATGATCCCAAAAGAGAAGATCTCTCGTTTCAATGGAATTAACACATTTGTTAGTAGTGCTGTACATATAGTTGGACCCATTTTTTCGGGTTTTTTAATAGGATTGGGTTTAGATTTTACTCAAATCTTGTGGATTGATGTAATCACCTTTTTAATAGCCTTAATGCCCGCAATTCTTATAACGATACCCCCTCATAAGCTAAAAACCATAGTTAAAGAGGAGAAATCCTCCTACATCCAAGAATTTAAAGAAGGATTTAGAACCATCATGAACATTAGAGGTATGCCTGCCTTGTTTCTGGTTATCATTGTATTGAACACCTTATCTCAACCATATGGACAATTACAAGCGATTTTCTTTCAAAAAATAGCGGGAGATAATTATTATAATCTTCTAGCCTACAATGGTATCTTTTTCCAGGTAGCAATTCTGCTAGGTGGAGGGATAATGATGCTACGTAAAAAATGGAAGCGTAAAGCATTACTGATCATTGGAACGCAGTTTTTCGGGATATTAGCATGGTTTTTAATTGCATTAGCGGGATTTTCATTTCCATATTGGTTAGTTTATATCGCCACTTCTTTAACAGGATTATATGCATCTATTTACAACACTACTTATCAGACGATCTTTCATGAAACCATTCCACCTGATAAACTCGGGCGAGTTTTTTCCGTGGATTATGCTATTTCATTCTTCCTTGGTCCAGTGGCAACTCTAGCTTCAGGTCCTATTGCAGATTGGTTAGGAATCCAAAATCTCTACTTGGGAATTGCAATATTCGCTGCAATTTTCATGACACTAATGGTGATATTTAGTGACTATCGATTTGTGGGAAAAGATACACTAGAAAAACCAATAGAAGAAAGAAATATAAAAGAATTACCCGATTCTATTAAAACGCCTTAAATCTTCATTGTTACCCATTCCTCTATCGGAGGAATTACTTTTTTTGCTTCTGCAAAAAATTCCATGCAGATGTTTTTGAAAGTTTGTGCAGCCAAGGGATGAAACATCATGGCCATATCTAATCCACATAAAGCAAGAGCCAATGCTGTGGTTACTTCCCACAGGGGGCCACGTTTGAAAATGTCTCCCCATTGGGGTGCATTGCTGTTAGACATCCAAGCCTCTCGGGCTCCCCATGCATTTGTAGTTCCAGCACTTGTTGGAAAGTTGAGATTCTGATCACCAAGCAATCCGGATACTCGGTATCGCTGATAGATTGAATAGGAATATTCCAATCCGTATCCAAGAGTTGCGCATGTGGGATCGATAACTGTATGATCCCGAGGTAGTCCTGCACCGAGTGCGTCCTTGTTGAGTTTAATTTGATCATTGATGTCTAACTGCGTCCACAGTAGCACGTTTTGATCATATTTTAATGATAGAGGAATTACTTTTTCCCAGGTTTCCTTATCCGCGCTACTAAACATGGTTCGACTCCCTTCATTTGCTATAATAGCTCCAAGTGCATCATATAGTTGGGGATCCATAGTTTTATTTCCCGAACCTCCAATAATGATGGGAATTTTCACTGCATCCAGCATTTTTTCATATTTTACCGCATCTTCCTTTATAGGTCGATTTAGAAGTAATGGATCGGTTGCTAAGCAATGAAAAGTTAACATATCAGCACCAAATTTTTCCGCACGCTTCGCCCATGCCACGGTATCTTCGTATACATCACTATATATAGCTTTGATGGGCTTGGGAAAACTTCGTCCATAATCAAATACATCCAATGAAACCACGGGGCGATGAGGATTGGTCAACCCAAAGAATGAAAGGAATGGTGGAACTATCTCTCCCCCAATGACTACCTTGGATTTATTTCCCTTCCGGAAAAAGGTGACTTCTTCGATTTTCCCCTTGTACTCATTTTTAATCTCAGGAAATTTTGTTTCAATCCATTCAGCAGGTTTAAGCTGCTGTTGCATGGCGATTTGAGATATTACCTGTTGAGATGATTGGGCAACGGTTCTTGAAATACCTGGCAGTACCTGAAATTCTAGATGCTCCCCTATTAATTCAAAATCCTTTAATGTCAATTCTTCCGATTCTTCGAGCAGTTTCAGAAGCTGCTTAGTGATTTTTTCAAAACTCATTTATTTTTTCCCCTATTTTGTTTCTTTCTTCGATTTTGTAATCAATGATTGGAGCAAAAAGGGATCTCCTACGAGTAGTTCTAACTGGTCACTGGTGATTTCCACATTATTCAAGGTAATTTCATCTACTTTTTCAAGGAGTTTTTCAATTTGATCCGTGAAATCCTCGAAATTTTTACTCATATTACGGTATTGCAAAGATAGAATTATAAAACTTTTTTCCTATTATGCAAGAAAAAAAAGAAATACAACTGATTTTTTGATAAAATATTATTTGAAAAATCAGAAAAGACAGATTAATGTATCATATATTCTCGTTCACGTAATGCTTTCCTGTCAATTTTTCCAATTCCGGTTTTTGGAAGCGAAACCACGAATTCGACTTTCTTGGGAATTTTATATGGTGCAATCTTAGTTTCCAGGTGGGAAACAATATCTTTCTCTGTCACTGTTTCACCTTGATTAAGAACCGCATACATTTTTACCGTTTCTCCCCGATATTCATCAGGTGAGGCTACCACTACCGCCTCTAAAATTTGAGGAAAGTCTTTAGAGATAATCTCCTCAATTTCTCGCGGATACACCTTATATCCGGATACGTTGATCATATCTTTTATACGATTGACGAGGAAAAGAAATCCGTCTTGATCGAAATATCCAAGATCACCAGTATAAAACCAACCGTTCTTTATCACTTGAGTGGTTGCGTCAGGATCATTGTAATACCCTTTCATCACTTGCGGACCTTTGACAACTATTTCCCCAATCTCTCCTTGAGGCATTATATCATCGGTTTCAGCATTTCGAATTTGTACATCTGTTCCAATGAACGGAATACCGATAGAACCAATTTTTCGGTTATCTTCTTCGAAGGGATTTGCCGATACTATAGGAGAAGTTTCTGTTAGACCATACGCTTCCATCACTAATCCGTTTATATTCGATTCCAATTCTTCCGCCAAGGATGTAGGAAGAGGTGCAGCACCCGAGAATACCATCTCCAAAGAAGATAAATCATATTTCTTGAATTTCGGATGACGCAATAGGGCCTTATATAATGTTGGAATCCCATGGAAGTAGTTGATTTTCTCCTTACTCACTAATTTTAATATTTCTTCGAACCTGCGTGGATCAGGAACTAAATACACTGTACTTTCCAGAACAATGCTGGAGAGCATAACACCCGTTAATCCGATAATATGGAAGAATGGTACTACACCAATGTACTTCTTATGCATCCCGGGAGGGTGGATCATCACTGGCCACTCCTTTAACCATACCATATTCGCTACGAGATTCCGGTGAGTCAACATGGCGTTCTTCGGAACACCGGTAGTACCACCTGTGCTTCCTAAAACAGCCACATCCTCAGAATCTACCAACACAGTCTGTTGAATGGGTTCATAGGTTTTTATTAGCTCATATAAACTCAATGCGCCTGGGATTTTTGGGCTTTTTGGGAGTTTGCCAATTAATTTGGCAACAAATCGAAGAAATGGAGAAAGAATATCTCCTAAAGCGGTTATAATTAAGAGAGGGATTTGTATCTTAGTTTCCTCGACTTTCTCAAATAAAATATCCAGAGCGATTAATCCTTTCAGATCTACCTTTCTGAGAACAGCTTCTAAGTCGCTAGGTCCATACAATGGGGATAATGGTACAGCAGTTGCACCTGTTTTCAAGATCCCGAAAAATGATATAACAAATTGATGCAGATTTGGCATTAATAATCCTATTCGATCACCTTTTTGTACTCCCAATTCGATTAAGGCGTTGGCTAACTGATTTGCCATATCATTTACTTTTGCGTAGGTATACTCAATTCCCAGTAATGACAAGTATACCAAATCAGGATTTTTCTTTGCATATTCTTCAAAAAGCTTATGAACAGTTGTATTGGGGATATCAATGACTTTTTTTACCCCTTTTGGCCAACTCTTATACCATAATTTTTCTTCCGGATTCATACCTTCAACACCATTTTCTTTCTCTATAGAACACGGTTTTTTTTCCTATGGAGAACTAACAATTAGATCAGAATATACCTAATGCTTTATCATCCTTTTTCTTATATGAAAAAAGATAAAACTCAAGGTTAGTAGGCTAATCCCACTTACCAGTAGAATGGGATACCCTGGGATGAATGGAATAAAGTACAATTCCAGTGGAAAATTAGCATGGAGAATATACGAATCAGGTCCTCGATCAATTAGAACTACTTGAATGTAATATAGTGCAACCGGATATTCTGGATTGCTGGGAGAGTACGTGATATTGGAAAATTTTCCCGTAGAATTGTCGTAAGCGAGAGTTGTTCCTGTTAAATTATTAAAAATCTCAGGGTTATATCCATCTCGGGATACCAAACTTGCTTTAGGACGAGTACTAAATAAAAATACATCAAATTCCCCATCACCTACTGCCGTTACATTCATGATAAATGTATCATTTGTTGTTAAGGATACCACATACATGCGAAAATCAAAAGTTTGAAGCGGAAAAGAATCGGTATAGGTATCCGATCCCTCTGTGGCCTGTGAAGTAATTAACATAGAAGACAGAAAAACTACCATGCACGCAGTCAGAAAAATGAATTTTAACCAAGTCCACTTCATATTGATATAAAACATCATTTTTCCCGTAAAAAAATGTTTGGTCTACGATAAGTTTTAGATATGTGCACGATAAGGTTAGTTATGAGGCGTAAAGGCAAACGAATCCTATTTCCTGCATATTTTGATTTGAACCGATCAGTTCGTTTGGGAAGACGACTTTCGAAATCTAATGCCATCCCTTTACCCACCATAGAAGAACTAACCGAAGCTGCTATCAAACTAAAATATGATACTGAGGTTGATCTTAATGCGAAATTTCCGCGATCATGGTCGGATCCTCCGGGAATGTTACTTATTGATACCATGGGGCAAAAAAAGATAAAAATCATGGAAAAGCTCGCTAAAGAAGTATTGTCTATTCGAGTTCATAAAACGGAAACGGTAGAAGTATCTAAAAAGAAGAAGAAAAAGAAATAACCAAATGATGACTTACTATGCATGAATTTGCCTTAGCGAATCAAATATATCAATCGTGCATTGATACTGCCAATCACTATAACGTGGAAAAAATTCTGGAAATAAATGTGCAGCTGGGGGATTTCACGCTTGTGGTGGAGGAATTATTGCTTTACTCATTCAACATAGTCAAGACACAATCTCTCATTACGAAAGAAGCGGAATTATTGATAAGTCGAATTCCGGGTGTAATAGAATGCAACGAATGCCATAAAGCCAGTGAAATTTGGTTTAATGACGAACAAGAACAGATTTCTAAGGAAAATGTGGATGAATTGGATGTATTCACTCAAAAAGTGCACCTGAATAAAGACCCTCGCTTCCTGAGCGTTAATTTATTCAAATGTCGGCACTGCACCAGTCGAAATACCAACCTCATTTCGGGGAAGGAAATTACGATAAAAAATATCAAAGTGGAAGATTAATTATCCTCCATAACCATAAAATTTTAGAGTAGTTAGAATAGCACTAATTGTGAGGACGATGCGTACACGAAAAGATGTGGAAGAAATGGCAAAAAAACTTGGATGGGTAGTAAATCCTAAAGAGAACGTGGTAGAGGGAAATCTGCGCGTTCAGAATAAAAATTTCGAAAAATATGGAAAATACTATTGTCCATGCAAAGCAGAAAAGATTGATGAAAACGTGTGTAATCCCTGCGTAGATAGTCCCGATGAGATAAAGGAGATGGGACATTGCACATGTAATCTTTACTTTGATCCACAGTGGAAATCCAAAGATTAAAATGATAAATAACAGGATAAATAGTCTATATCTAAATTATCCTTAAGGAAAGTTATGTATGAACATACTGGTTCTCATTGCAATCATAATTGCAAGTTTAACAATATCAACGGTTTTAATTGCATTATACGTGCGAAAATATAACAGTTCCGAGGCTATTACTGCTATTTATATTATTTACTTAGCTCTGAGTCAAATACTAGCAATGAAATTAGCAGATTTCTACGGATTCACTGCTCCTGCCGCAGTAGTTATATTTCCTTTCATTTTCCAATTAACGGATACCATGAATGAGCATTTTGGGGAGAATGCAACTTATCGGATGATCATCATCGGATTTATAACCCAAGTACTGATGACTTTTTTCATAGCGATGGGTAACTTATTAGATCCAAGCCCATTATGGTGGTTTGATAATTCTACATGGGTGATATTATTTGGTCAGCAATTTGGCATAATTGGAGCAAGTTGGATTGCATTTCTGATCTCCAACTTCTTTGACTCATGGTTATATGCATGGATTAAAAGGAAAACAGGAAGCAAGGCACTTTGGGTCCGATCTGTGGTAACTGATATTCCTAGTTTAGCAATTGATAGCTGTATTTTTGTGATACTTGCATTCGGAGTGTTTACCTCAACCCCCAACTGGGCTGCAGTGGGACCAACCATCCTTGGTCAGTTAGTGACTAAATGGATCTTGGGAGTAATTGACACGCCATTTTTATACTTAGATCGATGGATTGTGAGCTTTAAAAAAATATCACATGAAAAATAAATTAGATAATTCTTCTTTCTTTTTTCGACTCCTAATCGGAGTTCTACCGCTTACGTGCTTCCTTCCGGTAGGCATCCATTTTCGATTGTTCGAATAGACTGCCCATTCCCCCCCCAGATACGGGAACCATCTTAAATAAGCGTTGAAGAATCATACTGATGGTAAAGGAGCACAGAAAATAAAATGCTGTGTAATTAATCCACCCGAGAGATGCCGGGATCAAAATATTTGAACCTGACATCATTCTGCGAATATAATTTATAGGAATTGTCCACCAATTCATCGGTGGAAGCGCAATAGGTGGATTAACTCCAATTCGTGGATCAACTCCAAAGAATCTTCGAATAAGGGTGAATATCAAAATCATTGGAATAAATGTGATACAGGTGGGTTTTAAACGTTCTAGAGACATTTTCTGCTGCATTTTCTGTATGCTTTTATCACGACGTTCCCATTTCACGATTTCTTTTTCATATTTTTTGGGATTGGTTTCTTTCATCTCATCGAGCTTCTTTCTTTCTTCTTGGTGATCCTTAATTCTCTGTTGTTTAACAAGAAGAGCTTTCGGATCAAGCAGCAACTTGTTTAATCCAATACTAATTAAAGTAACCGCTAAACTAATGAAGAGAATGAAAAACATTGCACCTGGAGGTACACGAAACCAATCTATAAACTCTTCCCATGAAACCATCTTTATTGACCAGTACTTTTGTTGTTAGCTTAGATAATTAAAAGAAAATAAATAAAGTATTAGATCTACACTATTTTCCCATGAATCCCGCTAGTGTCGGATACTGCTCGGAAGCGGCTTCTTTTGCAATCGTTTCAGCGAAATTCTGCATAATCCCGACCATTAGCAGTAATCCTGTTCCAGAACCCAGAGCACCGAGGAAATCTGCGAAGAAACTCAATAGACCAACAATTATCCCGTTAATTATCGTAAGTGCAGGGATATATCGTGCTAGGATTTTCTCAATCACTTTCTCGGAGGATCTAAACCCATCAATCTGCATTTTACTCCCTAAGATCTGTCTGGCAATATCTCGGGGTGCAAGCCCCGATACTTCCACCCAGATTCTTCCTAACACGATACATAGCACCATAAAGATTGTCAGATAGACAATTGCGTGCACAATGGTTTTCCAAGGTTCAATGCCACCATATACTAAATTACTAATCCCTTGTGGAGGAGTGAGAAAATACGCTAATCCGCCTTCTGGTTGTAATTGCTGTTGACCTTCAATCTGTCTAAACCTTCCGATCAAATCAAGGAACGCATCCCATCCTCTTCCCCGAAGACTGCTATTAGGACCGGCGATCAGTTGGGCGAAGAATAAAATGTTTGCATATAATGCTTGGGATAAAATAACCGGAATATTGGAAACATACATCAGCTTCATGGGGTATTTTCCTTTGAAACCGCTGTATCCCTTATAAGATAATGGTATTTCAACTCGCATAGATTCAAACCAGACCACGATTAAAAAGACGATAACCGTTGTAAATACACCCAGCATATCGGGTAAACTGTTTCGTCTAAGCAAACTTTGTGTGACTGGGATATCAGTATTCCCAAACAATGTTTGGAAAAAGAAGATTATAGCTCCACGGAAACCCTCGCCCTCTCCCAATTCAATAAAAGAAAATGCATTCCATAAAATCTGACCAGCTACATTTGCTCCAATAAACAGGGATACTCCAGAACCTAATCCCCACCCTTTTTGGATCATTTCGTCCATAAGCATGAGGATCATCGTCGCAAAAAGTAACTGAACAAATATCATGATTTGGGCTGATACAGCTAAATCTTCTCCAAAAGCATCACCCAATAGATAGGCGATGGTTTGCCCAATTGTGAGTAAGACCGCCATAACTTTCTGAGCTCCAGAGAATAATCCTCGCTCGACGGGATCAGTCATATCCACATTAATGATTTTGCTCCCCATCAGTAGTTGCATTACCAAACCTGCCGTGACTATGGGACCAATTCCGAACTCGGTCAAAGTACCCCGCTGGGATGCCAAAATTACACGCATCCAATAAAAATAGTCCACTTGTTGTTCGATATCAACACCCCACAAAGGAATATTGGACATGATCAAATAAATGACCAGTACCACGGCCGTCCATATGAGTTTTTCTTTGAACGTCACTTCTCTGTCAGGTGCTTTAGCTTCCGGCATAACGCGGATAAACGGTCGAAAAAACTTTAAAAATTTACTTGGCATTAGGATTTCCTACTACTGATTATTCGTTGTCGACTGAAATGGATCAACTAGGGGTGTGATGTGTATAATTTATTTTTTTCGTTTCATTTTCTGGTTCAATTCCTTAACATTTCCAAAACTTTGAAATTTCTCCCATTTAATACAAGCTAGAAAGAATCACTCTCAAATGGATCCGTTGCCCAGCCAGGATAAAAATGATGTACATTTCCTAAAGGCACTGTCCCCCTAAGACAGTGATCGCAGGTTCAAATCCTGCCGGATCCGTTATTATTTTCAAAGAATATGCTTATGGTTCTCATGAACGTGCCAATTCCATCATTAAAAGAAAAACAAGCTCTTCTATTTGATTATGGGGGTACATTAGTGCAATACTATGAACGAGAGGAATTTCCCCCCATACTACAGAGGGCATTGGATAATGTTTCAGCTTACTTATCGGAGATTGATTTTCCCCCAGAAAATGAGGATGTTATATGGGAAAGAGCGATGAATGAGAATTATGAATCTAATGACTATCGTGTTCGCCCTTTAGACCTTCGTCTTAAGCGAATTTTCAATTTAGAGTATATAACTGATGAAATATTATGGAAAATGCAAAAAAAATTCATGGAATCCTTATTTTCAGCAGGAAAAATATACTCTGACACCTTGCCTACCTTAAAATACCTTAAACACCAACATGGACTAAAAATTGCTATTATATCGAACACAGCCTGGGGTTCTCCTTCTTCTCTTTGGATTGATGAAATGAAACGATTTCAGCTAAATCCAAATAGTGAGTATGTAGATTTAGCGACATTTTGTTATGATGTAGGGTGGAGGAAACCCGCAGCGCCAATTTTTCAACAGGTACTTCAAATACTTAATCTTCCTCCTTCAGTATGCCTTTTCATCGGAGATCATCCGAATTGGGACATAAAAGGTGCGAACCAGATGAAGATTGATGCCATATTGTTAGATAGAAACCACAAGTACAGCGATCTAGCAATTCCTAAGATCCATCGATTATCCGATCTGCTTAAGTTTTTCTAACCTGGATTTTAATTGTAATAGGTCTTCCCATAATTTATAAAATAGGATGGAATTACTATCAGGGGAACCAGGAGTAGAGGGCTGATGAAGATATATTCCTTCAAGTTGCTTCTCTTTTTCCCAACAATCTCGTAGATTTTCAAATGCTTTTTCTTCCTCGTCATTTAAAATGATGTTTTTTTCGATGTAGCTCTTGTATCGTCGAATGGTATCATTGAGCTCTTCCACGATTTTTCGTTGTTTGTCCTTTTGAGTTACGGAGTCCGGAGGTGCATTTCTCTTTGTTAATTGTTGACGTAACCATTCAAGTTGGGGATCTTTAAATTCATTATTATTTTCTAATAAACCAAATTCTCTGTATTTCGCTATTCTTTCTTCTTTCGATGCGTCAGTCGAAACGGTGAACATTCCCTTTAGAGCATTAATTATAATCTGATAAACGAGTCGAATAGACTGATTACAGGAGGGACAATTATACACGTATCCCTTACCATCTAAAAATTCCTTGGCTTGAGAAGGATTCATCCAAGTATTAATCGAAGCATAGTACACAACTGAGAACGAGGTATTACATTTCGGACATGTTAACGTCTGTCGTGATAGTCGGGTCATCGCTGGTATGTCTAGAGGTGATCAAATAAATAAGAATTGCTAAATTTCTAATCTTTGATATATTCGGCTTTATCTTTTAGTAATTCTTCTTCTGCCGCAATAAATGATTTATCAATTCGTTTCATTAACCAGTCCTTAATTTGGAGGAAATTTTTCGTTAGACCCTTCGCTTTTTCCATGGGAAAGGGTGCATCTTGGTTTTCGCTATAAACAGCATTCATCCATTTCATTACTGCGAGTTCCACGACATTGGCATTCTCGGCACTTCGGATTAGTGGAATAAGCGCTCCTCGTTCACGAACTTCCCCGATACCTCCATATACATTTCTCGCTAAGTCTTTATCCATAGCGAGATGAATAACCTTATCTATTTTTCTTTCAACAAGGATGGTTTTTGTTATCTGATCTTGGAGATTCTGGGAACGATTTTTAAAATCGTGCGAAATTTTTTTCAACTTTTTCTCAATTTCTTGAATCATAGAAAGTTTCGATTCCTCTTCAGCATAGATCGTGACAGAAATGCTCGTATCTGCCCCTAGAATATGAATGAATTCTTTTTCCATAGGTGAGTAGAAAACAGCTTCATTTCCCGCTTCCTCCTCTCCAGCTTGTATATGTACTTGGATATTCCGAGTGGGTACTGTGTTTGCAGCATGATACGCTAATTCAAACAGTGATTTTTTCGAAATGGACTCATATGGAACTTGAATGGATTTATGTGACCATTCCGTTTTAATCTTCTGGAAATGTTCTAACAACACGATAACATCAACACGATAACTTAGTTATTCTTTCCTAAATGAATTGTCGGTAAAGGATTCTTGTATGATCTATGTGTGTTTTATATATATTTATTTTTCATTTCTTGAGTGATTTTATTCTGTACTTGATCATAGGCTATCCCGAGTTTCGCAACTGCCACCTGAATGTCTTTTTTACGCGCACCAATTGCTGCATTCATAACTATATAGGGATAAGGATAGTTTTGGATTGAAGCACCAAAATGTCCAACTTTTGGATTCACAACTCGGGGTCCAGTAACTCTTAAATTATATAAATATCCTCCCAAAGAAGAAATTTGATGCTCTGTTAAATGTTTGAGTGTCATTATGCATGCTACGGGATTTTTGACGTTAAGGACTTGTTCCTTGATATTTTCTGCCAATTTTTTTAATTCAATTTCTAATAAGGATCGATTTTCCTTTTGCTTTACTAACTCAGCACTATACCCCTTAATTCCCATGGACAACATTGACACCACAAAATGTACTATAGGAGCTGCATTGGCGCGTCCTGCATAAGATTCAGCGGTTTTTTTGATTATATCGGGATTGGGACTTGCCATAATCGCTCCACCAATCGGAGTGAGGAAATTCTTATCCGTGCTCTGAATAATAGCATCCACACGACCTTCCATCATAGCGGTCTGGATCATGTTCATAAAGGTTGGAGATTGCACCCCATAGCCGTTATTGACAATATGGGCGATATTATATTCCTTGGCGAGTTTAGCAATTTCCGTAATCTGGTCAGGAGCTCGAGGAGGGAAAAAGGATGTAGTGGAAAGAATTCCAAAAGTTGAATCAGTAATAGCGTCCTTGATGTCTTGAATGGGAACGTATACCCCATCAACTCCATGTGTGTTAATAAAATCCATGAAATCCGTACCACTTGTATTTTGTTTTAAAATCTGAGAATGATGCAAAAGTTCTTCTCCATAAATACTTTCAATCGTGGTGCATTCTAAACCAGCGAGTTCGATAGCTTTCAGAGGAGAGGTATGATCCATTCGAGGAAAAATAATATCCGTTTTCTTTTTCAAATCGGTAAATTGTCGCATTATTCCGCGTATTACGAGCATGATAGTCATACCTGTACTCATAGGTACAACGATCGCACCCTTAATTGACTTTAATCCACATTTTTTTAAGATATACAAAGCAAAGGTATCGGATAAAGAGTTTAATAAGGATCCTCCAACAGCTTTAGGCTGCGCTCCCTTAAGATTTCCGCTTCTTCCTACGCCATGCATGAAACCTGCAGTAAGTTCGTATAAAAGGGGAGTGGAAATTCTTGCTTCGCGTTCTCCGATTCTTATCACATCTGGATCATTACTTGAGTCTAAATTCGCTAAAAAGTCTAAAAAAAAACGTATTTGAGAATCTGACCATCCAAAGTCTGGAATTTTCCGTTGAGTCAGTACAATCTCGATTGGTTTTATGAATGACTGTAATCCCACCATTCCTCTCTGTAACATATTTTGAGGAATTGGAAATTTTTCCAACATATCTAAAATCTTCTTACGATCCAGCATAGCTACTGTAAAGAGAACAAAGAAATTAAAAATTCAGTAAATTATTGAAAATCAAGGACGCAAAACAAGTTGTTGTCCGGAATGGACTTGTAAAAATTTTTCTGCAGAATCTTGTTTTTTGCAAATTTCTAGGAATCCTGACGAACCACGCACTAAACCAATCTTGTTATCCTCTATATCATCAAATTTATTGTATATCTTTAACTCATGTTCTTTATAGTTCACGGATGAAATTTTTTTCAGTGCATTTATTGGCACATTAGTGACAATATTCCCAAAGGTATCAATCCAAAGTGCACAGCATTCGATTTTTTGATAATTTCCCCCAGAATGCTGAATATTCGGTGTAGCGAATGTTTGATTAATCATAATGTCTTCTTTTGGGATTTGTATTCCAACTTGACTGTGATTTGTTCCCTTTGCAAGATTAGCCGCGACTGCACTCATAATATTTCGTCCATGAAAGGTATCAGAAATAAATGGATGTGTTTTTTCGGGTTCATAATAATACAATTTAGGATTATCCACACGATATACTTCATTCATCGAGTAGGTCGCAATAGGTAAACTAAAAATTCCATTATTTGGACCAATCACAATGTGTCCATGTTCGAATGTAACTGCAATAATATCTCGTTCAGTTCCCACTCCGGGATCCACTACCACAACGATGACACTTGGTTCAACCATGGTATATAATGCATATGAAATCATAAATGTAGCCTCTGCAATGGAATAGGGAGTAATATCATGAACAATATCGAGTATTGGACTCTTCGGGGAGAAAAAATGAATTACGGACTTCATTGCAGCAATATAATGACTCCCTTTTTGAGTTCCAAAATCCGTGATTAATGCAACGGGTTTTACCATAATAGTTTGAAGGGAAATTAAAGGTATATATTTTCGGATCCATCCAATTCACCCAAAGATCACTATGCCCCTAGCTAAAAGTATATATTAAATAATAGTCCAATTCTGGATCGATCGGAATCAAGGACTTGATATACAAAATCTAAGAAAGTGCCCGTCATGAACCTCTTAACGATATATGTAGGGATCAAGTGGTATCGATTGTCTTTGCCTTGTTAGGTTCCCATATATAATTAACATATAAAAATTAGGGCAGATTCTTTCTTTATCTACCTTTTTTTACTGTAACTAAAAAAAAAAAATTGGTTAAGGTAAATCTGGTTTATTTTATATTCTTCTTTAGAACGTACTTTACGACAAATTTTTCATTCGGTGGGATTCTCTCAGCAGTCCAGACAAGGTCTTTTGGACCCTTGATATGCTGATCAATTTCCTCAGGAATATCTTTATATTCGCCTGATCGTTGAATAACCTCACTAATAATAGTAGAACCTTCAGGTACGGTGTCATGGAGTTCGTAATCAACCATTTCATGGGTTCCATTATTCTGTACCCAGACCGTGCACATATATTTACCCGCTTCTTCTAAAGCGAGAGTATCCTTACCCGTAACAAACTTCTTACGCACATGAATGACAGGGATGACTAAACCTTCTGGTTTTAACACTATTTCAATGGGTTGGCCTGCTGGTAAAGTGTTACCTAGTACGAGTGCATCGGGTAGGTATTCAACATCCATTGCGGGACAATCTGCGGTAATTGGATAGGTTATGTCTAATTTATCTCCCGGTTTGAAGGATTCGATTGCAGTATCTACTAAATCTTTCAGTTCAACCAAAACTTCATGATCACGAGCACTGCCTTGATCATCTGGTCGAATAGTAACCGTGTAGATGCTACTATCCAGAATTTCTCCATTATATTTGACTTCCACTTCCTCTACTAGTGGTGCTTTGAAGTTATTTTGGATGATTTCACGGTAAGAAACCTCATTCAAATCAGCTCCACCAGTATTAGAAACAGTAGCCATTGCATGGAACACAGTTTCGCGGTAACTTGCTAATTCAGTAGCATCGTATTTCAGATCTGCCTCAAGTGCTGCTACTGCCAACTCGAAATCTTCAATATCTACTGTAGTTAATGTCTCTGTCTTCAAATCGGCTAAGGTTGTAAAGTCAACACGTTTAATAAATTGGGGATCAGCTCCCTCTTCGACATTGAACTCCCATGTACCGCTTGTCCATTTCGCATTTTCCGATAATTTTGTATCGGGTTCAAGACGTACAAAATTCTTACTTGGAGCATCCGCATCATGGACATCTGCATCGAGTAGTTTTACCACGAATTCGGATTTGTTTTCAAAGACAAACTTACATTCAAATCGGTTGGGAGTTTCATCCAACTCGTCTGCTGAAAGATACATATTATTATTTGTGTAGGATCGGAATTTTTCCCCGTTAACTTTTACCCCGCTGAGTAAATAGGGAGCGGAGTATTTAGTTACGATTTTACCGGAACGAACTTTGGTTTCAATATCCTCAACGGTGATATAAAATTTCAAGCTGAGTTTTTCATCTCTTCCAGCTCGTAGCTCATCAATCACCCATTTAACAGCCCGCTCTCCATTCATTTTTACAATTTCGGCGGAACCATCCGTTTTTCGAATAATATCTACATTTTCAAACGCTGAAGGTACATATTTATGCACCTCCACATTTTTCAGGTCCTCATTGGAGTCATTGTGAATGGTTACTCCAACACAGATCTCGTTTTTCTTGCCCATAATTAAGGAGTAGGATGCGGTATCCTCGTTCAAAGTGCTCAAAAACTCTGTTACATTTAGCACATTTTTGGGTTCTTGTTTTACTTTATATTCGGTTTCATCAGTATCTCCTGGATTGATCTCCCGAATTTCAATGGTCTCATCAAGATCAGAACTACCATTATCATCGAGTTCTAAGGAGATGTCCCAGATTCGATCTCGTTTACTGGTGTTTTCGATTCGAAATTTTCCTGAGATCTCGGGCTTTGTATCAGCAACGTCACCATCATGAGTTAAGAAAAGATTGGTGGATTCATTAAAACTAACAGGTACGAGTTTTAATTGAACATCACGTCGAGTCCTTGGTTGTTCTTCTTTCTTTTCCTCTTTGGGTTTTTCTTCTCTTCGTCTTCTAGCCATAGTATCACGACTTTTATAATATTATATAGAACTATGCGATATCAAAATCGACGTTTAATATTCAACTTCAATTTATAAAAAGGAGATCTAAATGATATATTAAATAGGTAAACAATCTTTGAAAGAATAAACTATTGTTTAAGCAAAGGATTCTCTATGCTTTCTAGTTAGCAAGGGGAATTTTTTTAACTTTTTATACAGATCTCGTCCCACAAGCAAAATCCCATTAGCTAAGAATATTATTCCTGCCAAGATGGTAAACAAAACTGATATAGTCACATGTTCAATCAACCAACCAACAATATAGATTAATATAGCTCCTCCAAAAAGACCATTCCGTAAAAAACTCGCTGCAGATAGTGTAGCAGCTCGATGTTCTGACGGAATGAGTTGATTTTCATAGGCTTCTGTAACTAACCAAGTAAAATTTCTGTTGGTTTTAAATAAAATAAGCAGAAAAAAAAGTAAATACCACCGGGATACCCATGCAAATCCAAGAAACAATAAAGTCTGCATCCCTACGATTCCATATAGCATCCATCTTTGACCTAGACGTTGCTCGATTTTATCTAAATAATAAGATGCAATTGCACAGACAGCGGTGATTATAGCGATAAAAACACCAACAAATGGAGTTCCAAGGATTTCCAAATGTTTTTGACTGTATATATCCCAATAACTTTCTGCAAAAACATCGGCAAATAGACCAAACACCACCAACCAAAGTAGGATTTTTGTTTGGAAAATGTATCTGACACCAGTATTCAGATTTTTCCAAATTGATTGATAAGTAGTTTTTTTGATTTCGGGTTCTTGGACATTTGCTAAAATGATGGATGCTATCAGAATAAATACCGCCCAGATCCAATATGGAAGGATGGGAATGAACGGGTATAACAATCCTCCTAAAATCATCCCAAGCGCATTAGAAATGATAGTAAGAGCTTGGATTCTTCCTGTAATTTTCAATATTTCCTCTTCACGATGAAGGAGTAGCAAAGTATCATATAGCAATGCTGATTTCGCTCCAGACCGGAAACTGAATTCTAATCCATTTAGGACTCCACAAAATATCAGTATTGTATAAAATCCCCCTGGAATCCATCCAGCACTTCCTAGTAGGATCGCAAAGAGAAAGAAGCATGAGTTTGACAATAGAACTGAAATTTTTCTGCCAATGCGATCTGCAATGACACCAGTAAACAATTCTGTAGCGATAATAGTGATAGATGTTATAGCTTCATACAATCCAATGCTTTGGGAATTGTACCCGAGATAATCATTAAAATATAAAATATAGATAGATCCTATAATTCCAAAGCTATAAAATACATCAGATAGCGCAATTTTCCAGATATTGGATCGAAGTGGAGATTCCATTCACATCAGAAGGAAAAGAGTTATTAGGAATCTTTTTCTTTATGGAATTTCTTATGCACTTCGTGAAATTTTGCGAGAACGTCCGATTTGAGCTTATATTCTTCTGCAGCGAGAGAATCAAACAATTTATCGGATAGAGTAGCAGCTTCACGGTATAAATTATAAGCTTCTTCAAATCGATCATTTCTCAGGGCATTTCGGGCTTTATCCACGATTTTATCGCGCTGTTGTTTTAGAACTGGAACAGAGCTCATTCGTTTTGCTTTATCAAAGAATTCTTTTGCTAGATCATTCTCCTGCAATTGTTCAGCGTACTTCATAGCGTGTGTGTATTCCCGTTCAGCACGATCGAAAGCTTCTGCTTTCATGGCGCGTTCCGCATCGCGATTTGCTTGATAGAGTTTTCGCGGGACCTTTTTGATGATTTCTAATAATTGCTTTGCTTCATCGAATTTCATCTTTTTATTAAGATCTTTTACACGTTTAGCTAATCGGGTTTCCAACTCACGTTTATTCAATGCAATAGTAGGAATCTCAAAGTAATCATAATACACATCGCTTAATGTGCTATTTAATTCCGTTGGAGACATCTCTGGTTTATTCGTGAATATATCCGAAACTAATTTGACTCCTTCCCGAAAGTTATCGGGGGAATCACTGGGTTTGAGGACTGCAGTGGTGATTAATTTGAATCGTTTATGATCCTTCGTAAAATTCTCGATATAAGATACTAAGTGATGTTCTGGTTTCGTTAACACAAAGAGCTTTTTATCCATGAGTCCCATTTGCAATTGGAGTACCAAATTATTATCAATCTCAATGGAATCTTCATCATTATCGAAATAAGAGCCTAAAATCGAAGATTTTCCTTGGGGATCAATCGCAATTAGGAAGCATCCTGAAGGCATTTTCCAAATCCTCTAAAACACATGTTGGGAATTATTAATATATTTAGATAGAAATTACAACCTAATAGGATTTTGCACCAAGAAGGACTCAATTAATTATGCATTCAGCCGAAGAAATTTCACATCGACCTTTAGCATGCTTTAAAATTGATAATCTCAAATTCTTTCATACGGGGGATTTTAAGAGATGTGTCAAGCCAACAACAAGTGAGGAATACAAGAAATTTGATTATTCCCTTATAACCTTTCATGTGTTCATTCAAACTTCTTCTGGGGAGTGCTATTTACTTGCTAAAACAGGTAAGTCAAAGCACTCTTTTAGAGAAAGCACATTTAGCACACAGATTGAATACTCCCATCCTTTTACATATGAGTATATGGAAGCTTTTGTGGTAGAAAAATTCACTCAAGTTTATGGATTCGCAATCGAAGATTTACGGTTTCAGAAAATGCAGATGGAAAAAACTCCCCAAGGCACTTTTGAGCTTGTCTATTATCTGCTTGGAATCGTGAATATTCCCATGGATGAAGATAAGGTAGAAAAATTTGCGATTTTGACTCGCGATCAGATACTTCAAGAAGCACGAAATCCCTCGCTTAAATTATGGATAAAAATTCTGGAATCGGGAACAGAATTACCAAAACACACTGTAGAGCCCCAAAAAAATCCGATAGGCATTATTATTGGAAGATTTCAGCCCGTACATCTGGGACATATTTCGTTAATCAGAAAAGCATTAGAACACACACCATTTTTAAAAATTGGGATTGGATCTTCTCAATTAGCAAATCAATCCAAGAATCCATTTAGTTTTGATGTAAGAAAGCATTTTATCGAGCTTTCCTTGTTCGATGAAAAGATTCCTAAAAATGCCTTTCAAATTTATCCTATCCCTGATTTATTTGATTTTGATAGATGGATAGATAGTATTTTCGATATAGTAGGGACGTTCGATGTGATTTTCACAAACAACCTTTGGATTGGTCGCTTAATCCAGCAAAAAGGAAAAGCACTGAAATATGGTTGGAAATATAATTTTACAAAATACAATGGAACATATATCCGCAGATTACTGAAAACTAATGATCCAGAATGGAAATCACTTGTTCCTCCTTCTATAATCCCTATTCTTGAAGCTTGGATTGCAAAGAAAACCAATTAATTTCTTTATTTTACTTGGAAAATTGGGTAAAAACCTTATATAGATTTATCCATTTCTTTCGGATTAGGTCACAATGGAAGAGATCAAGGCATTAGCGACTGAAGTAGTAGAATCACTGAAGGCAGCAAATCTGAGACTAGGCTTAGCCGAATCTATGACAGGTGGCCTTATAGGACATCTAATTACCAATATTGATGGAGCTAGTAGAGTCTTTTTAGGTGGACACGTAGTGTACTCAGCGGAAGCAAAATCCGTGATGCTTGGTATCCCCATGGAAGACATACATTCGCTGGGTACCATTTCCGAAGACATCACCAAAATGATGTTAAATCAGATGGCGGAGTTACCAACTGATATTAATCTAGCAATTACGGGGATTGCGGGTCATCCTATCGAGGGTCTTCCTCGTGGGACAGTGTTCATTGGAATGAATTGTTGCGGCAATATATCAGTAAAGAAATTCCATTATGAAGGAACACGAGAAGAAATCAAGCAACAAGCTGCGGTGCAGTCATTAAAACTCATTTTAGAATATTTAGAAACGATCCATTAAATTTACTATTGTGACTAAATAATTATATTATATCCATCTCTTTCTCATGTATATGGATTATTTGGTAATCGATGGAACCCAAGGGGAGGGAGGAGGCAGCATTTTACGATTAGCTGCGGGATTTTCTGTTTTATTTAATACCCCGATTCATCTCCAGAACATTCGTGCAAATCGAGATCCTCCGGGACTCCGATTACAGCACCAATTGGGATTAGAAAGTCTCCAGAAATTATCTAATGGAAAATTAAGTTCTATACAAGTTGGTACTACGGATCTCACTTTCATACCCGGGAAAAAAATTTCTACATCTCTCGAAATTCCAATAGGGACTGCCGGTTCTATTGCACTATTAAGTCAAACATTACAAACTGGATTCATTCACACACCAACAGGAACTCCGATCAAAATAACGTATTCAGGTGGAGGTACATTTGGAACCGGTGCTCCAGATCCCTATTATTTGAACAATGTTACCTACCAACTATTCCTAAAAATGGGATTTTCATGTCATATTGATGTAAAACGCAATGGATTTTATCCTAAAGGAGGTGCGTCGGCAGTTCTAGATATCTATCCAAAACAAGAGGTCTCCCAACTCACCTCATTAAATCTGGAGAATAAAGGAGAATTATTGATGGTAGGGGGGATCATTGTGTGTTCGGATGATTTAAGAGATTCACGAGTGGCAGAACGAATCCAAAACAGTATTGTGGACAATTTACGGAGAAATCCCCATTATTCGAAATTACCCTATGATGCGTATCGAATCGGCATTCTCTATGACCAGACTCGAAATCCTGGGGTTGGTTTAAGCATTTGGGCGAATTATGAACACACGGTAATTGGAAGTGGAACAGTTCTGGGAGAAAGGGGTGTGCCTTCTGAAGTAGTGGGAAAAAACACAGCAAATTTTCTTATTCGCGAAACATCCACTACTGCAACGGTGGACACTTTCGCTGCCGATCAAATAATTCCCTTATTAGTGTTATGTCCCGAGCAATCTCAAATTCTTGTCCGAGAAGTGACTTCTCATCTAAAAACAAACATTGATCTGTTGCAAAGTTTCCATCCAAGGAATATAATCTTGGAAAAAGTGGGTGGGATCTGGAAGTTGGTGTACAAAACGATGAAATGATCGAAAAACCAGAATAGAACTTCATTATTGCATTTATTTGATAAGAAATTTTTTAGGACTAGCCCCCGATATTTCATATACTATAGAATTTATTTGATACTATACTAGTTTGATTCGATAGGTGGATATCCCGATGCGCTGTGTAAAATGTGGTAATGAGGTAAATAAAGAAGATTTCGTCTGTATTTATTGCAATGCGCGATTACGAGAAGAAAAGATCGAAAAATTTTCCTTTTTCCGAAGAGTCACGGATGAAAAATGGACGGCACCAATAAAGGGATGGCAAAGATTTTACTTAGTTTTCCGAAATCCATCCCGTGCATTCTGGGATATTGTACATTACCGGGAAAAGATTGGGAGTTGGTTTAAAGTATATTTTCTCTCTGCTGTAATATATGGATTTTATGGTTTAGCGATTTTCACACACATCCGCACCCCCGGAACTTTTTTTTACACTCGAATATTACATGGTTTTAGCGCTTATTTGTTATTTTTTCTCGTTGGTCTGGTGTATTTTTTCTTAGTGTACAACCTATCCATCCAACTATTTTCCCTCGGAGCGAACTACTCTATCAACTTGAAATCCCAAATAAATCTACGTTATGGAGCTCGGAAACCTAAAAAAGAAGATGAAGAGAAATCGACTACTATGTTAGAAGCCGAAGGAATTTATCCCGCTACACTTCCTTCCCATCTAACTGCACAGAAATCCAAAAAAATCGCGATAATGTTGTGGGGTTTTGCTCCTTTTTTACTCGCATTAACTGCATCTGTCATACTCGTATTTATCGGTCTTCGTTTTATTAGTGTTTCAGCGCCAATTACAGCATCAGATTTTACCGCCATTACTTCATCGTTTATATGGGGTGTGACTGATTGGATCCAAGTAATTGTGTTAATTGGGTGGGTACCTATTACAATGTCTATTGCTTTGAGAGAATTAGTAAATGCTTCGACCGTTCGAGTCTATGTGTCTTGCTTAATCGTATCGATCTTAATTGGACTAATTCTATATATCTTCCGACCCTCTTTTCTATTTAATGTGGTTGTTGGGGTATAAAATGCCAATGCCCACTCGTCTCGATTTGGAATCCCAATTATTTAGCATACTAAAAACCTTAAAAACGATTCATGAGGATATGATTAATGGCAGACTTTCCTATTCGTCATACTGCAATATAGTACGTCAGAAAATCAACGAACTCATGATTGTGGAACTCTCTTTTCAATCAAAAGGGCTATATTTAGACGCAATTCTGAATGAAATGATGGTTTCAGAAGAATTTTTTACTCTGATACCAAAAATCCACGATTATGTCGCCTTAACTGCTCAGAAAAAGCCCGAAATGAGTAAATCATTTGCTAAAATCCCTACCAGCGGAACCCATCCCATAGAGCAAAAGATTGTATATCTGGGAAACCATGCCATTAATCCGATTCGTTTAGCTAATCTTGCTTCAGAAATCACCGCAAATTTCATAACGATTTTTGATTTCTTTAAGCTGGAATTAGGTGATCCAAACTTGCTTCAAGATAATATTAACCGATTAGAAGGCGCATTGAAAGAATTCCCCGGATTAGAAGAACTTTATCTGGATTTCAAATCATTTCTCAGAGAAAATAAGCCTAAATTCAGCGAAATGAATAATACGTTACCAATCCTGGAATCGTTTGTCAAATTATACCAGCGATTTCTTGCATTTCTTAAACAACCTAGCAACCTCTAACCTTAAATAACAACAAAATTTACTGTTTTCTATGGATCTTTTTGACGCCGACTTACATATTCACAGCCCTCATTCTATTGCGGTTTCAAAAAACATGAACTTGGATAATATTGTCCATACATGTAAGTTAAAAGGTCTAAAAATCTTGGGAACGGGAGATATCACACAACCGGATTGGAGATTATACTTACAATCCCATCTAATTTTGAAAAACGGATTATATTCATATCGGGATATGTACTTTATCATTCAAACGGAGTTGGAAGATCAGGATTCTATCCATCATGTTGTGTTATTACCGAATTTCCACGCGGGGGAAGAATTACAAAAAAAAATATCCGATAATGCAATAGGAGTAACTGGTCATTATGGAGGACGCCCTCATGTGAACATGTCCTCTCCTGAACTTGTGGAATTAATTAATGATGTTGGGGGAGTTAGTGGTCCAGCACATGCCTTTACACCCTTTAAATCCATCTTTCGATTCGGAAAATATCATACATTAAAAGAATGCTATGGAAGTGCTACAAAATACATCCATTTTTTGGAACTTGGTTTATCAGCAGATACTAATTTAGCCGATCGCATGTCATGCTTGGAACACCTTACCTTTCTTAGCAATAGTGATGCTCATTCTGAAGGACCTCAGAGTCTTGGGAGGGAATTCAATCGATTTGAAATAGAAGAACCAAGTTTTCACGAAATTGTGAAAGCCCTTAAGCGGGAGAATAATTGTAAAATCGTTCTTAATGTAGGAATAGAGCCTCGTTTGGGAAAATATCCTATGATGTTTTGTAAAACATGTAGAATTCGATACAAACTCTTAACGAAAGAGCAAATCACTCCGTTTATTGAATCCCTTCCAAAATATAAAACCTTAATCGATTCTTATGCGATTGATGGGAATAATTTCGTGTATTATATATTCGATACAGTAGAAGAACTGAGCGATTTTAAATATCGGGTCGGGAAAAAAGAATTGAACTGTGTGAAATGTGCTCAAGAACAGAAAAAATCTCCTATATCTCTGGGTGTCTTTGATCGTATTGATCAAATCGCAGATTATCCCATTCCCAAACACCCGATCCACCGACCTCCGTATCTTGGAATAATTCCATTGGTGGAAATGATCCGTGTAATTAAGGGTGTGAAATCCGTTCGAGCAAAATCCGTAATAAATATTTACAATAAATTGATTCGAAAATTCGGCACGGAATTCCAAATATTGACTGATGACACCCTGCTTTCTAAAATACAGATGGAAGGAGAACTTCACACTTCCCTAGTGAACCTAATTAAAGCTTTTAAAGAACAGAGGATTGAATTTATTCCGGGTGGTGGAGGAAAATATGGGGAAATCACTTTAGAAGAACTTTGAATGCTAGTAGGGACTTTCTAAATACTACAGATTTTCCAGCAGGCCTATTCGACTCTGATCAGTTTTATAAAAACCATTTAATACTGCAAATAATCGATTTCCATGTTTTTTTCTAAAATTCTGGGGCTTGAAGCCAGCTGTTCATGTATAGATGCGATTAATTCCAAAAGAACGCAATTTTTATCTCGAGTTTTTCGAGGATTATTTTTCCATAATATTGGTCACGGTATTCCTTCTCAATGAAAAAGTCGGTTAGATAAAACCATGCACTAAATTCTTCCCCCTTTTTATACGTTAATCCACTTGAACATCCAACGAATTTATCTCCATCTACTGACATATCCCATCCTAACAGATGGTTGGATGGTTTGTGTATAAAAGCTCATTTTCTTCAAATCCCCTTTATGCTTACTCTAACTCATCTGTAGTTACATCTTGCTCTAATACTTTGATTTGATGCATCGTAAGCTACTTCCGTGATATATTCTTATTATAGCTAATAATTTATTTGAGAATTTTCTCTAATTCAATGGAAAGGGTATATTAATGGAAACGAATACAAACATGCAATTCGACAATCCCCAAAATAATCAAATTAGCTTGCTGGAAAACGGGGAGGACGTGATTTTCGCTCGGATCATCCTTCTATGTCCTTACTGTTCCTATAAAAGGGTGTTTAAAAATCAGTTCAGTCCGAGCAAAATCGAACTAATTACAGTTACTTTTAAAGTAATTGATTGGTTAACTTGCGAAAATTGTAACCACCAATTGAATTTTGCATTGGATCTTCACGTTTGAATCATAGAATCTTGAGAATCAGTCCCTAGAACAATTCTTAAGGAGGTAGTCTTACTCCGCCGATTGCTTACTTGTTCTAATTTACCTTGCACTCTTACGAGATCACCCTTGCGTGCTTGTTCTAAAAACCTTCCTCGCATAGTAAACACATCGATAGTAGGTTCTGTTATTGAAGAATTTTGGGAATAAAGATCTGTTATTTTTAGAGAATATTGTCCTGGGGTGAAAAAAGATCGGGAATCATCGATCACTACACCCTGTAAACAAATCCTTCCTAAAGTTTTAAAAGCGAGATCATCAAAATTGAGGAATTTTTCATCAGTACGATGGATTTCAATGAATCGGATAAACACATCCTTTCCATCTATCAAAAATTGATGAATTTTCTGTATTTCCATCTTTTTTTGCATTCTATAGGAGGAGCTAAATCCCTGCCATCGTAATTTAACAAGTTTTGTCAATGATCTTCCCCGATACGATTGTATTACTGAGGAATCTGTAGTGAACTTATCTGAGAGGGAAAATTTTCCCCGTAGAAAAGAATGAACTCTATTCGATTCGTTTTCTCCATATACAATCAGATCATAATCGGATTTTTTTGTGCTCAAACCAACCATGTACGAGCCAGATAATCCGATATGAGAGAGAGGAATATTTCCTCCTTTTAGAATGAAATCGATGAGATTTTTCAGACTTTGATCCAAAGTCGTTGTCAATATTTTTTGTAAAAACATTTCGGGAGCATGTATTGTTTTCACGTCTTTGATAGGAACTGCTTGGAGGGGGAAATCGTAAAAGATGGGTTGATATATATAATCCGGCTTCAATTGAGATAAGATCTTGAATCGGGAATTGATGTCATATAGTTTCACATAGACTTCCTCAGCCTGCCGAATATCCTCAAATTGAATTGCGAATTTTTGGTCCAATAGTTTTTTCAATTGTTTGAGTCGCAGTTGAGGAATATGGTCACAACCCGGATCTAAGAAAGAAATGGGTATGTATCTCAGATAGGCGATTATTCGGTCTTGAGGGTGGAATAGTCCCTTTACATCAAAAATAAGTCCCTCATGGGTTTCAAGAAAATCCCCCTCTAATGCGCGAGTTTTTATCATGTGAATTGTTCCCGAATATCCTTCATCGTTGTAGTTAATTCTGCAAATGCATCATGATGATGAATGCTTTCTTGGGTATTCGCAGTTATTTGAACTGAATAATTATCAGACAAATGAGAAAATTTAGAATTACTTAATGCTCTTGCAGCTTCTCTTACAACATCCTCTACAAAACGTGGATTAAGATGAGCAATTCGGACTAATTCGGCTTCATCGGGTCGCTTCAATACCGATTGAATCTTGCCACTCATGGAATTTTCTATCACTTCTACCAAATCTAATATATCCACCAACTGACTTGTTTCCTCCTTTGCACCTATGATGATTTTTCCCGTTGCACGCTGATTATGGGAAGCAATAGGGATGATATTTAGTAATTCCTCGATTTCTTCATCATTTAACTTAATATTTCGGGATTTGATCAGTTCTCTCGAATATTCCACCGACATTTCTTTCGCACACGGACAAGCGGTGATTCCCTCAGCTTGTACTCCCACATACACCGTGCGTGAGATTGTTCCATTCGGATTCTTTTTGCCGATTACTTTCGAATAAATACTATAGGATTTTTGAACTTGATCTCGATCTGTTGGTTTTCTTTTAATAAACAATACGCCATTCATTTCTACCTCCGCATGAGATGTATATTCGTGTTCCCGGAGCAATAGATCCACAATTCGTACACAAAACTGTTCAAACGAACTTGCGGGTTTGAATGCTGCATTATTAATAACCTCCTCAATGGATTCCGCTGTTCTACTCATATGAATTCCCCGCTGTGTGCCCGATAATGAAATGTAAGCTTGAATATCAGCATTAATTGAACATTTTAAATTATCTTGTATGATATCGATGGTTCTAAGAACATTTCGGATTCCCACTTTATCGATAGGCAAAGAAGCAATGGGTTTTTCGGATTGAATATCTCTTTTAAATGGCATTTCGTTTCATTTCCCTACTGGAATCAACCATTTTAATGAATTGTAGAGTGTTTTATAATTCTGTTCTTACAATTCATAGGCGTTTTCCTTGAAGATAACATTATTTATCAGTTTTTCAATGATAGGTCATATGATCATCGCAATTTCGGGTTTACATGGAACTGGAAAATCTGAAGTGGGAAAATTAGTTGCTGAAAAACTCGGATTAGTTTATCACTCTACGGGAAGCCTTTTTCGAAAAATGGCTGAAGAAAAAGGGCTATCTCTTGAAGAATTATCCAAGCAGGCAGAAAAGGATAAAATAATCGATTATACAATTGATTACCGAATTAAGCAGCTTGCGATGAAAGGAAATTGTGTCCTAGACAATCAATTAAGTCCTTACTTATTAAAAGATTTGATTGATTACAACATATTATTAACATGCGAGAAAGAAGTAAGAATAAAACGGATGATGCGTAGGGATAGCGAGGATCTTGCTTCGAAAATTTGCGAAACTGAACTGCGGGAACATTCAGAGCACAAACGCTTTTTCGAATACTATGGTATCGATATCAGAGATCCCGAATTAATTAAAAAAACCTACAACTTGATAGTAGATACTACGAAATTAAGTATTAGAGAAGTTACCTCTCTGGTATTATCAGCAATTCATAAACATTCAGGATTCACACATAAAGATCCGAAAAATTAATATTTTTTGCACCCTTGCTTTTATTTACACCTTTGTCTTTCTCTCACGAAACCAAGTAGAGATGAGAAATGACAGAGCAAAATTAAAATGGTGACACATAATGGGTGTATATGACATAGGACAGGTATGTGTAAAGCTACTCGGTAGAGAAGCCGGATACCTTTGCACAATTGTGGAAGTAATTGATAAGAACTTTGCGCTAGTAGAAGGATTGAACGTAAAGCGGAGAAGATGCAACTTCAAACACTTAAGTTCAACTAAAATGATGCTCGAAATCAAGAAAGGAGCTAATAAAAAGGCAATTGAAGAAGCGATTGACAAAGCAAATTTGAAGGAAAAATTTGAAACGAAAAACGTTCCGAAAATTCAGTTATAATCAATCATTTTGTATTTTTTATCTACACCAAAAAGGCGGGTGTAATCAAGCGGTTACGATGCAAGCCTGGAAAATACGGAGCTTATTCGTTAAAAACTGGCTAGCTTGTGGGTGAATGCCCGCGTGGGTTCGAATCCCTCCGCCCGCGCCAATTATACGTTCAGAAAAAAGAAAAAAACTGTAAATCTCTTCTCAAAATTGCATAGTCCTAGTAATTAGTATTTAAAAATTCTGTATGAAAAATATCATATTTGAATATAATCCCACATTTTATATTGCCGATCCGTATTCATATGTCCATAACTACGATAGAAATGATGGTAATTATGAAAATCGGCATTTTAGGTTCGGGAACGGTTGCATTAACTCTTGCAGAGAAATTTCTGAAATTAGATCAAGAAGTTATGATCAGCTCTCGCAATCTTGACACAAAAAAGAAATCCATGACGGGAGACCTACGCTCACCAACCGAATGGGCAAGGATGAACAAACAAGCCCATGCGGGATCTTTTAAGAAAGCAGCACAGTTTGGAGAGGTGATTTTCAACTGCACTAAAGGATCTGCTTCCTTACAAGCTCTCCAATCTGCAGAAAGAGCAAGTTTCAAAAACAAAATTCTCATAGATATTGCGAATCCTCTTGATTTTAGCACAGGCACTCTCGCACTGACTGTGTCGAATTCCGATTCGCTTGCAGAGCAAATTCAAAGGGCATATCCAGATACAAAAGTAGTCAAAACATTAAATACAGTAAACGTAAATGTTATGGTTAATCCTACAGCGCTTGGAACCAAGGAACATGATATGTTTGTGTGTGGTAATGATAAAGAAGCTAAGAAATGGGTGTCAGAAACCTTACTTGTCAAGTGGTTGGGATGGGAGAATATTATTGATTTGGGAGATCTCTCGGGAGCACGAGCGATGGAGATGTATCTTTTCTTATGGATGCGTTTATTCAGTATGGAAAATAATCCATGGTTCAATATTCATATAGTGAAGAAAAGTAAGGATTTTACTGGAGATTACGAATATACCTAAGAATTTTTTCCCTTTTTTTTAACGATTGTTCGGCAGATTGCTCGATTTTTTTCTCCATTTCGTTTTGTTTTAAAGGATTTTCTTCTCCGATGACTTTTTTTATAGGAGTATATGCTGATTCTCGGAAACGCGGCATAATGAAGGATTCTCCGGTGGGAGATTTAAATAAGACTCGGCGTGAATCTGTTACTTGCCCAATTTCGAGGATTTTTATCCCTAATTTCTCCACAAGTTGCACTATCTTTAAGGCTACTTGGGGAGAAACAAATAACAATAATGCGTCGAGAGAAATTCCCAGATAATCCACCTTAGTTTTTTTAAGTAACTCCATAATCAAGGGATCCACGAGGGCTTCGACCTTGGAAATGGAGATTTCTACCCCAGTTTTGGACTCAAAAATGATTTCATGTAAATCCCCTCGTAAACCTCCATTGGTTACGTCAGACATAGATCGAATATGAGGTAAGTACTCTGAATTAAGTATGGTTTTAACTGCCGTGAGGAATTTGACATTTAAGGTTGCTTTCAATGCATCATGGTTGCCCGTATATATCGCGGTGGTTGAAATAGTCCCTCCCCCCGCTCCTTCAGTCATCAGTATTTTATCGCCTACTGCAATGTTTCGACGGGCTAATACAGCTTTAGCCAATCCTACAACTGCGATTCCTCCTGTTATTCTTGTTCCAATGACCATATCTCCCCCAATTCGTAGTGTTGAACCCGCTGTAATAGGTACATTTACTAATTCTGCCACTGTAGACACACCAGCCATGAAATCAAATAATTTTCCTATGTCCGCATCGTCCCCTAAATGAATATCCACCATAATCGATATAGGTACTGCCCCTTTTACATAAATGTCCCGTAATCCCGCTCGAGTAACATGAAATCCTGCAAGAAATGGAAAATCACTGAGTCGGCTATGTAATCCTTCCATTTTAGATATGACTAATAGATCCGGGGAGGAACTGAAATTAGGGGGAATTTTCACTGCTCCCGCATCATCCAATGATTTTGGAGATAAGTACGCTTCAGTGGAGGTACTAGATACTTCCCCAATGAGCTTGTGTACAAAAAAGTCCCCAATTCCCCGACACCCTACCCCTTGTTCTCCAATCGTGACCTTGGAAGCAGGAATTTCCAAAATTTCCGTTATTAAAGGATCATTTCCCGAATATGCACTTTTATTGCATTCTTCCCACACTGCTTGAGCGAGCTGAGATGCCTGCTCTCTCGTTAGTTCTTTATAAACCAAATATTCTTCTACAAGCTTATTGATGATTGCTTTTTTTTCCCACTTTTTTTCGAGGAGTCGTCGGGTAGTACCTTCCAGATCCGTCATATGATACCTTTTATTTGTGAACCATTCCTCTATAATCATTCCTCTATAATTCTTCTACTCATTGAGAAAAAATTAAAAAAGTATGATCCAATCGGGATCGTGATACAAAATTGCGAGTCTTCCTTAAAACTCCATGCCGTTTGCATTTTTCTCTGATAGATCTGAACGGTTCTTTAAACAGAATAGATGGTGGAATGGGATTAACACTCAAGAAACCTAATTTTACAATAGAAGTACTCGATAAAGCCTCTTTGACTGATCGTGGATTGAGTGATTTTGTTTGGGAAAACATCGCACAAAAACAAAAACTAATTCACACACCACTGGGGAAAATTGTATTTTCCATTGAATGTTCCGATTGCCCGAATCCCGATGAATTATTGGATACTATTTCTGAAATTACTCAAAATTTCATTCATACACTCCTGAATAGATATAAAATCACTCATACGACTAAATTCCCATTGAAAATTGCAATCTGGGATTTCTTATATTCCCATATGGGATTAGGTTCGAAAACACAAATGGCATTAGCTATAGCATCCTCCATAATCAGAATTCTGGAATTGAATACAAATTTGGATGTCCGAACTCTCACTCAAATGGTGGGTCGTGGAGGTACCTCGGGTATTGGATATCGTTCTTTCGAAAGTGGGGGATTTATTTTAGATTGTGGTCATCGTTTTGGAAAAAATCAGGAAAAAGAAACTTTTCTCCCTTCATCTGCATCCAGGGCAGAACCAGCCCGAACCATATTACGATATGACTTCCCGGAGAACTGGTACATATTAGTTGTGATCCTTAATGTTCCCCCCGGTGCTTCAAATAAGGAGGAAGTTAATATCTTCCAAAAGCATTGTCCGATCCCTCTTGAAGAAGTCCAGCAAGTCTCCCATCATATCCTTATGCAGTTACTCCCTGGTATTATCGAAAATGATCTCTCTACTTTTGGTCAAGCAGTGAATGCAATCCGGAAAATTGGATTTAAAAAAATAGAGATCGATTTGCAACATAAACAAATCAAGGAATTAATCCAATTTTTAGAAAAGCAGCATTCAAAATGTGTTGGGATGAGTTCCTTCGGACCTACCGTGTTTTCTATTTTTGAATCCGAAGCAGATGCGATAAAAATGCTGGAAAAAATCACACTAAATTTCAGTTCTGTGGGATTTACATCCTATATTACAACTGCAAACAATACTGGGGCACATATCGAAGAGACATCCCAATAGCTTGCGATTTATCATTAAAAAAAAGTTTCAATAAAAAAAAGAATATTTGGATGCCAATACTACCGATTGCCTAGATCTGTTCCATTTTTTTCGATTGAATCCATACATCCTCAATGACAGGAGCGAAAAGTTTTATATGAGGTTCTAAGACCGAACCCATTCCAGCGACCTCTCGTTCTCCTTCTGTTTGACTCACTACACAAACAATCATTTCCTCAAAATCTTTGTTGCAAGCCCAGATCGTACTTCGCGGATAATATCGTAAATCCACGTTTGTCATTTCTTTCAATGAATCAATTTTTTGTTTATCTTTAGGATTATTAATGTCGAAATTCGTTGAGATCCTTATATTAATTCGAGATTTTATTTTTGACAACGCTGTGAAGTCAATGTCATTGATCGAAGGTGCAATTATATAAAGGCGCATTTTCACCATAGACATCGCTTCATTTATCTGCGCTTGCATTCCGGTTGCCGATCTGATGAACCAGACATCCTTGAAACTAAGCATGGACTCTTGTTTGGAGCGTTCCCAGAATTCTTGCATAGTTTTTTCAGCTAAATCTAGTTGCCGAATTACACTCGCCATGACATCTTCATCCAAAGCTTCTATGACTTCTTTCTGGAATTGTCCTTTTAATTCATTGATTCCCTTCTGAATGGAATTATTTACTTCTGTGACCCGATTTTCGAGATCCGTTAAGGTTTCTTCTAAACCCGTTTCGATATTCGTGAACGAGTCCCCGATCCCAGAACTTATCTCACCCGCTGTATCAGTGATATCTCCTAATTGTTCAATTACTTGATCTAACGTATTTTGGGTAGTTTGAATAACTTTATCTCGGAAATATCCCGCCATTTCCTCGAATTGGTCCTTAATGATTCGACCAACAATTTTCTCTGCAAAACTCGATAATGCTCCTACACGGAATTGTTTCTCGAATGCTTGGGAAATTTCAGATTTGATTGTTTCTAAACGGGATTGCATTCTTCCAAATTCCATCTCGATATCGGGGGGAACTACTTCTTTAAGATTTAAGATAAATAATCTCAAATCATGGAATTTTTCCACTTGATGCATTTTATCTTCGAATTTGGAGAGCTGATCTTTCATTTTCTTTGGAAGAGATTCTTTCATTTCCCGAATAAAGTCTCGGTATTCCTGGAATTTATCCAATGATGCAATAGATTTTTCCATACCGACGAATCGACCTTCTAGATTGGTCGGAGTAGATGTTTTCAATCCCGTTACTGTTTCTTTGAATTGATGAATTTGTCTGAGTAAAGCAGAATATGGAGGTAAAGCTGCAAAATGAGGAGTTTTACCAGGTACCTCTCTAACTAATCCTTTTTCAACCAATTTTTTAGCAATACTGAGTGCTCGTTCATCATTCACCCCTACCAAAAGCCCCATCTCACCTGTACTTATGGGACCACGTCCTGTTATTCTAAAATATGTATTTATTTCTTCAGATGTCAGTCCAATTAACTCAAGTACTTCTTGAGTGGACTTAAAGCCTTGTTCACTTGACATGAATTATTTCACTTCTCCTTTTTTTCAAGGAAATCGTAATATACTTTTTCCAAATAATCTAAATGCTTGATCGCAGTATCCTTCTTTATGATACCCTCTTGTTGGTCTTTTCGAACGTTTTCTAGCATATATTCTGGATAAAACGGTCGGACTGCAATATCCGTGAGTAAAAATACCCACTCGACATTTTTATTGTCCTTAATAATTTTTAGGACATTGTCCTTCTCCATCACCGATAGCAAATTCGCAACATCCAAAGCGCCTTCATCCGTTCCTTTTGGAATCTTATTGAGAGGATATGGTTTATCACGTAATAATGCAAGATAATCAAATTTATCCGGATTGGTAAGATTTCGTGCTAATACTAAATTATCCTCTTCGGAAGGTTTGTAATCTGCAAAGAATTTCTTAACTTCTTCCAAATATTTCTCTGCAAGAAAAGTGTTTGGTAAATTAGATTTTGCACTTTCAATCAGGTGGATTGCAGGACTTCGAAAGATCGTGAAGTCTGATATGAGGAATAAAAACACTTCTGCAACACCTTCTATCCAATCTTGTTTCACTAGTCCACTTTTTACAAAAGGATCAATAGTGATGTCCAAGTTGGTGATAATCTTATTAAGTGCTTCCTCTAGTAATGCTTGGAGTTGCTTTTTCGAATATGCGCGTTCTCTGAGCAATTCGAGTATTTTTCGTCCTTTTTCACTATAAAAAATCTGAGCCAGCAATTGTTCCTTTGTCAAATATTTTAGTCTTTCCAGCAGGAATAATGCATTTTTCAGATATTGCTTCAATTTCTTCACTACTTCATAGTTTGCACTGATACTGGTTCCTAATTGACGGAGATACTTGAGAATTGTTTCATTAATGTCTTTGATTACAGCCTCTCCGAACATATCTGGATCCTCACCCAATTCCAATAAGAGATTAATCATAAAGGGCGTGGGGGAATCCATGCCAGTAAAGTAGGATGCTACATTGGATTGAACTTTTTCCAGACGGACCATGACATTTCCTGCTTCTGCAGCACCTGTGATATGAGCATAAAACACTCGCATCATATCATCGAGATCCACTTTAAGTTCTTCAGGATAATTCAATTGCACAATTAAGCCGTCAGTATCGGTCCATTTTGTGACTACAAATCCTCTAGGCATTTTATTCGCTCCCTTCTATTTTTTTTTCTGGTATTTTATTTTCTTCTGGGGGTGACACGTCTTTATAGGATGACGTGTCTTTTTTTGGAGCAGCTTTCTTTGAAGGCTGCGCTTGGAGTTTTCTACTAGACTTATCTAATAGACGTTTTTCTTCTTCAAAAATATTTCTTCCAATTGTTTTTGAGTCGTTTCCGTGTATAGGTTTGGAAGATCTTCCTCGACGGATTTTACGACGTAACGTTCTCACAGTTCGTATTTGTGCAGGGAATTTGAAAATTCCTTCGTACAGACCAATTCCTGTGGCTAATGCAGCGAGTAATCCCGCAGAACTATAAATATACGGACGTAAATTCGTTGGAGTAGGATCTGGGAGGATCACTATATAGGATAGTTTTAATACTGCATTATCAATAGAAATACGAATTGGGGCGGACAATTCAAAATTATCTCCAATATACACTTGAATGGAAACAGTAATGTTTTCATCCAGACTGATAAGTGATGTTACATTATATCCGTCGGGATTGGCACTTTGATAATTTGGGGTTGCTATACTAAGTTTAATAGTTTCAGAAATCTGCTTATCATTGATAAACATACGGAATTCAGAATTCGGAGAATCACTAGTCGGCCACGGTACATCAATTTTATACGAAAACTCAAAGGATGCATCCCGAATCAAGACATTTGTGCTATTTAACGAGTTACCAGTACCTTTCCAGGATAAAGTGGTTAATTGATTCATTTTCTTCTGATAGGTAAAGGATAAGCTGACATTTTTTACAAAAACATCATCAAAGTAATCTCTATCCGTATCCCTGTTATCTTCAGCAAAGATTAGTATACCCACCGTTAATGTAAAATTGTAATTATTTGTGTTTAAAACTGAAGTTAAGAAGAAAATCAAATTCTCCTCTGAAACAGGTACCATTAGGGTGTCGCTCATTGTGTCGAGTACTCCCCTTGCATCTGCACCGAGATTTGAGGTTTTATTATAAGCAATTTCATATACTTTATCTTTTAGTAAATCAGACACCAATAGATAATATCGGATGTAGTCATAATCTGCCGCTTGATGAACTGAATCACCCGGCACTTCAATTCCCCCATTATCGGGATCGTTGGCATGGACAGTTGCATTCACTACTGCCCCTATAGATGCAGATGTGATAGTATAATCACTCATGTTATTGGGCATATTGACATTATAATCGAAATGGATAGACGTGACTTGATCTGCTCTCTGCTGATAAGTATCTCCCCACATATGAGATACATAAAAACCTTCTGAATTCACATCATAGTCATCCGGTAAATCCGGATATGCAAGATTGTTAACAGCAATCCATGTATCGTTATCTAAAGGTGCATCTAATTGCCACTCTAATTCTTCACCCAATAGATCATAATGTGCTTGCCCTGAACTTGATGACCCATTAATATCGGTATCATCACCTACTATTACTGTTGACCAATGGGAACCGACGGGATCATCAAATCCACTTATCCAAACTTCGTTTGTGTGAACTTCTTCACGAGCTAACACATTTGAACTGGTATATAATAAGAGAATTATACACAATGCACTCATTCCCATGATTATAGTTGAAGTTCTTTTCACTGTTTTTTTCCCTCCGTTGGTGAACCATCGACTTTTGAGCCGGGTTTTGAGATTTCTTTAGATTCTGGAACTTTTGATTCTTTGATCTTCTCAGCTTCTATGTATTTTTTGGTACGTGCCTCTTTTCCCTTTGAAGGAGTCGTAGATGAAGATCTTAATTTTTTATGAAGTTGATCTTGGTCTTTGGTTAGGAGTTCCTTACTCAAAGTGCTTGCGTCTTTTTTAATTAAGGGTTTAATCGATCTGCCTCTTCGTATTTTCCTCTTGATGGTTCGAATATTTCGTACTTCCGCAGGATACTTGAAATATCCTTCATAGGAACCAAATCCTACTCCTAATAATACAACTCCACCCATCAATGCATATAGATATGGCCATGCGTTTTCTGGAGGAAGGGGTGGTGCTTCTATTAGAATATAAGCAACCCAAAGCTGAACATCATCTATTGAAACCGTAATATTATCCACGAGTGAAAATTCATCCGCAAGGTAGATTTCAATTGCAAGGGAGATATTGATATCCTTCTGCAATAATTTTGTAACATTAAATCCATCTAGTTTCGCATTTTGGAAACTAATTGTTGCTGTACTTAGTTTTATTGTTTCATTGTGCAAGTTTCCATTGATCCGGACACGCAACTCTGAGTTAGGAGAGGATGATATCCATGGTATATCAATTTTATATTTGAATTCTACAATTCCGTTGGTTATTTGGGCATTATCTTCAATGATAGAATTTCCCGCTTGACTCCATCTTGCGTAAGTATCAGGGTTAATTATTTTTTCATAACTAAAGGTCAAATTGTAGGAATTGATGAGGAGCTCGTCCCAATCATCATCATCGTTGAGAAAATTATCTTCTGACCATATTTTCATACCCATAGTGAACGTAAAATTCCTGTTATTTGTGGAAAGTACATCTGATAAGTAAAATTTCAAACTCTCCTCTGGAACCGTGAAGAGGTAAGTATCAGTTAAACTATCATACGTTGTTGTCAAATATTGGGGATCTGTTGTATAAACATCATGACCAAGACGATAGGTATCTTGTCCAGTTTGGTAGTGAGCAATTTCATACGATTTTTCGTTAGGGAGGTCGGAAACCAGCGAATAGAATCTCACATAATCATATGTCGAGAATTGAGGAGTAGTTGCCTGTGATGGTGGAACATCTGCGATGTTTGTATAATCTCCATAAGCCTCGACTCCGCCATCACCATTACTATAACCATCATTTGCTTTTACGGTTGCGTTCACAATCACAGAAATATTGGCGGATGTGATTATGTAATCAGACATATCCACATCCATCGAGATGTTTCGACTCCAATGCACCGATGTTAATTGACCCGATTCAGCTTCTGTCCAGAAATGGGAAACATACATTCCTTCCGAGTTTATCGTATAAGTATCGGGGAACGTTTGTAAATATGGATTATGTACAACTGTCCAATTATCTGTATGTGGAGGATCCTCAGCTAATGTAAAAGTGCGGTAATCTCCTACCAGTTTAAAATCCGCTTGTCCAGATGTTGGACTTTCAGCAATTAAATCAGTTAAATCTCCATTTACTGTACTAGTCCACTCGGGATCAATCGGAGAATTAAATCCAGAGTTTATCATCCATTCATGATCTATTCCATCTTGAGCACTCCCAACTATAATAAAAGAAAGGAACGTAAAAACGATGAAAAGAACTAGTAGGCAATAATGTTTCTTTTTAATTGTGAACCCCTCTATAGGTTTTATTATTGTACTCACTTGATACTTGGTTTAAAAGAAATTTAAATTTTCGTTAGAGAGTTCATAAATGTCAAAAAATCGTCTAGGGTTATTCAAAAGAATTGAGATTTTAAGTGAAATTCTATAGAAAGAACCATGAGGTAAAATAGTCGGTATATAGGTCATATGGTTCTGATGAAAAGCTTATCTCTCTGATTTTTCTTCTTTACGGGGATTATATAAAATTTCGGACACATTTAATCGATCCGATTGTTTTTTTCTCCATATTGAGCCAATCCGAACGGAAATATCTTCAAAACTATATTTGAACTTTATAGATTCCCATAACTTTAAGATTACAAACCAAAATCCAACCACAATTATTAAGTAGGAAGTATTTAAAATGATATTTCCCATAACGGGATCAAATTCACCCGTTAGTTCACCAAACCGAAGATGGAATATATTACTCCATACGATATTCCACAAAGCTTCCAAACAGTAGATACTTAAAGAAAGCATACCGAACCGACGTATAAACACACTCCTTTTAATAGTTTTTTCTCCCACTTCATAATCAAATTTCCTGAAATACCAAGGTATCCAAAGCAGCATTAATCCAAGATTGATAAATGACAAATCGGGAGGGATATTCTGATATTTGAATAAATAGGAAATGAAATCTGAGCTAATTGTAAAAAGATGATAGCCGATGAGGAGGACACCACTGATTAGAAACGCCAAGCCCAATCGTCGGCAATATCTTTTAATTGCTTCATAGGGGCGATCCTCCGCTAATATAATCCCAATCACAATCCCGATTAGTGCATATCCCGCGTAAGGTAAAATGCAATGTATAGATCCCGCAACAAACGATAGAAAGAATGCTGGAATATAGAATAATTTACCTTTTGCCAGATAGGATAAGAACAAAGGATTCAACCACTCCCAAAGAGCTTTGGAAAATACAAGCCATACAATAGCAAAAATCGTAAGGTTCCGAATACTGTTATTTTTCGATCCTTCAAATCGGTCTTTTCTCCACATGAATAACAATGTGAAGCAGGTAATTAATCCCGAACTAGCGATCATCGAAAGTGCGTCTGCTTTAAAGAAAATCTCGATCTCGGGTAGGCTAAAGGTTCGCTTTTGGAGTGACCCTGTGATCAATGAGTAAAGATATCTTTCACCTGTTAAAGCAGGTGTAGCCATGGTAAATAATCCCATATAGATGAAATGAACAACTAGAACCATTAAACTGTTCACAATAGAGGGCCGAACACTCTTTTTTATATTGGATGTTTCCTCCATTCGGTTATATATGATGTAGGAATTGGCAATCCCGGTGATCAATGAAAAAAGACCCGCCCATGTGCCCAGAAAAAGCATAGGAGCGAATATAATTAAGGGAGAACGTGGCAAATACTGAACAGTGTTTGGTTCTCCTAAAAAAATCCCGAATATAATACCATGTGCAAGTACAACTCCGAAAATAGCTAAACCACGGATAAAATCTAAACTAAGAAGTCGCTTGGACAAGTTCGATCAATGATCAACCAAATGACTAAAGAAATAAATACTTGTTTACAAAAAAACAAAAAGTGATTTAGTATAATTATAAAGATCTTTCAGAAAATCCTTCAAGATTCAAATTCGTCTTATTTAGGTTATTCACTAGTTCACTTCGGTTTAATATTTTAAGGGGATGTGATTTTATTCCCCTACGAATTTTCCGCCTTACGCTGTGAATTTTCCGTACAAAAACTGGATATTTGAAAATTGTTTGATATGCGGTGAATACAATCGAAAGTATGACTAATCCACCACCAAGACCTGCGGTTAACCACAAATAATTTGGTGGGGGAGGATCTTGTGTGATGATTACATATGAGATTTTGAACGACACATTATCAATGGAAACCTCAACGATATCTCCAAACTCAAATTCATCCCTAAGGTGGAGTTGAAGTATAATAGTTATATTAACATCGGTCGCAAGCAAATTTTTTAGAGTAATTCCACTAAATTCAGCTTGTTGGAATTCAGTAGTGAATGAGGGTAATTCCTCTTTTTCAACATATTCCTTTCCATTTACAACTGCCTGTAAAACAGTATTTGGAGATGCAGTAGGCCATACAGTATCGATTCTATACTCAAAACTCATTGAAGCATTCAGAATTTGAGCTTCTGCAGGGATTTTATTTCCGGTTTGACTCCAAGATACCGTAGTAAATTGATTAATCCTTTTCTCATAACTAAATGTTAGATTAAAGCTCTTAATTCTTAGCTCGTAGAATGTGTCTCGATCATATGTTGGGTAGTTATCTTCTGCGTATACATCAATTCCGAGTATTATCGTAAAGTTTGTATAGTCATATTGTAAGACTTTTGTTAAATATAGAATTAGGAGGTCTTCATCTACCGGGACTAAATTTATATCGTTTAAATAAACTCTTTGTCCATAAGTATTCGGTCCTACTGGACCAGATACATCATTTCCGAGTGTAATCGTTTTGTTATATGCGATTTGATAATTTTCTATATCATTTGGATCAGCAACTCTAACATAAAATCGAACAAAATCTCCTATTCCGATATATCCACCACTTAGCAATGTGTCTCCAGGGGTTTCCAAATTTGTATCTCCACTACCATTTACTACTGCACTCACGGAAGCTGATATGATGACATAATCGCTCATATTGACTGGAAGTCCTACTTGATGTTCCCAAGTCATAGATGGGGCGTTTCTTGTTTGATTCCCAGTCACACCGAAATAATTTGTGGTGGGTTCTTCCAAATATTCATGACCTATATAACATCCTGTTTCATTTATACCGTCAATATCTGGAAGAATAAATTCGGGATCAGGAGTTCTCGTCCAATTAGTTGCGAGTGGAGGGTCTGCATAGAATTCATATCCCCCTTCATCTCCAATTATAGTAAATGTGGCTTCGCCAGCTGTTATTGAATTATCTACATCCCCAGTGTCACCAATTATGTTGGAAATCCAAAATGAGGAATTATCGAAACCATTATTTCGGAGCCATTCGATATTGGTATAATAATTTTCTTTTGCCGAAACGGGAGATATTTGAGTTACAAGTAAGAATGAAAAAAGTAATAATATTCCCAACAACACACTTCTTTTGATGGATTTTAGCTTCAATTTCTTCCACTTCTGTTTAGTAATTATTATAGATTCTGACTCTTGAATATATATATCTTAACTGATACAAAGAGTTAATTATTTCTCTATCATGTGAGAATCATGTCTGAAGAGCAAATTGCAGATAAAAAATTTCCATCTAATTTCACACCCAAAGAACGTGCTATTTTTGAAGTGGGAATAAAACTTGGGGCATTATACCATATCGCATTGGGGATGCCTACATCTAAAAATCGAACAACAATTAACTCCATCGAAACCGCACTAGCGAATTCCATCAAATCCCAGCCATATGTAACAGACGTAAAGGTTAAAATTAATTTAGAAAAGGATTTGGGAGGAAAAAAACACCCCTTTGATTATTCGGAAATACAATCATCGATCTTGAGTGCGGAGATTCATCTTACATATAGGAATATCCATGTTACGGGAATTCTGGAATGGGATAAAGAGTTAGATTATCCCCTAATGTATATTAAGGAAATTCAATGATCATGGAGCAAACTTCTTGTTATATATTCATCAATTATATCACAAGTAATTAAAGCGCGATGAGAAGCAGAAAATCGACGAATATCGAACTGCAATTCACCCACTTTCTCTAGTAACTTCTGGATTTCAATTAGCGACTTATTTTGCTTTTGGTATGCGGGGAGTTTAGATGCATAAACAATAGCTTCCAGCGCTAAATTATCTCCTCGATTTACCATTTGAGCTAATTTTGGAGATTGATATATCTTTACTGGTTTAACCAGAAACTTAGCAAAAAACTGAGTTGTACCTCGATTACGAAGGTTTTGAATTGATGTATCCCCACTGACGATTAAATCTTGATTCCGTTTTTCTATTTCTCCAAGAATTTCAATTTGGGAATTTTTCAAGAATGCGAACCCCTCACGTAAATCTAATTGGGAATGATTAATTTCTTCTATCTCAGAACCTGCATGTAATCCCGTTAACGCTGCCTTAGCAAATATCACTACATCATCGGTGAAATTAATGGTGATTTTACGGACCTTTGGATTCATTAATAACTCAAAAGTATCTGTATCAGGATAGGGATTCAAAAACATATCTCGATTTTTCCCAAATCTCACTCCCATTGCAGATGTATTGAATCGGTTTTGTGTTGGCCACTGAATAATCACAATCGATTCATATAATTTTCCAAGTTCAAATAGTAAATTTTGATCAGCACCATGAGAATCCAATTCAATCATATCTGGAATATGGTGGTGAGGATCCATATCACTTCATAAGATAACGCTTATTTTCTATCTTACTATGCTAATAGTATGGTTCGAGTGATTGGTGTAGATCCAGGATCCGCAAGTTGGGATTTTGTGGGAATGCACGATGATGGCTCGTTTTTCTTGGACCATTCCATTCCCACCAAACAAATACAGAAACATCCCGAACTATTCTTAAATCTACTAAATACCACTGAATTTGATGTAATGTCCGCACCTTCGGGATTTGGATTGCCGCTTAAGAAGATTGAGGATCTAAAACCAGAGGATTATTTTTTTGCTCTGTTAAAAAAAAATCCCGAAAAGGGAATGGTTATCGGATTGGGAAAAATTCTGAAAATACTGCAAGATCAAAAGGTGAATGGGTATTTTCTCCCAGGCGTGAAACATCTCCCTACCGTTCCCAGGTACCGAAAAGTTAATAAAATCGATCTAGGCACTGCTGATAAGCTCTGCACTTGTGTAGTCGGTATTCGAAATCAGATGGAAGATTTTACTATTCCTTGCACCGAATCGTCTTTTATTATGGTCGAAATGGGGTATGGATTCAATGCAGTATTGGCAGTAGAGAATGGTCAGATCATTGATGGAATTGGTGGTTCGAATATAATGGGATTTCATGCTGTGGGATCGATCGATGCGGAAATCGCCTATTTGATGGGGAAAATCAAGAAAAAAGATGTCTATAATGGTGGAGTTAGTTCTATTGCGGGATATTTTGATATGAAAGCAGAAGAAATACTTTTACTCTCAAAACAAGATAAACGTACTCAAATGGCAATGGAAGCATTTTATAGTAACCTTATAAAAGCAGTCTATGCTCTGTCAAGCTCTTTTTCATCTGTAGATAGCATAAAAGAAATATTATTCGCAGGCAGACTTGCACGAATTGACGCATTAGTGAATCCTATAATCGATAAGTTATCAAAGATCGCTCCCACAAAAGTAATGCGATCCTATGTATCGATTTCCAAAGAATCTGCTCAAGGAGCTGCATTCATTGCGAATGGATTATCTGGCGGTCGATTCAGAGATATTGTCGAAAACCTTAAAATTCGACAAGCTTCGGGTAGTATTTTAGATGATATTTACCTACCATTAGAGCAAAGACCTTAATAAAGAAGTATTACCCTCAATACTTATTCTTTAATAGCTGAAATCCTATATTTTCTCAAAATCAAGGTCATTACATTGCAATGTCTGGATTATTACGAATATTGATAATTACGGGATTAAAGAGTTTTGATGAGATCTCCCAGATAGCAAACAAAATCAATAAAGAAGAGAAAGTTCAAATTTCCTGTCGGGTATTAATAGCTCCGGTTGATGTTTCTGCATTTATGCAACCTGCACATGTGATTGATCTCTGCTCTAGTTTGACCAAACAAGACTATGATCTGATTTTAGTTCCTGGATTTACAACTTGGGATACAAAAGATCTTTCTGAAATCGTATCAATTCCTGTATACAAAGGCACCCGGTTTTCAGGAGATTTATACGATTTGCTATGTTGCATTCGCGATATTGCCCTGTCCACCAAAAAAGCAGCTGATTATTTACTTCGAAATCATAGCAAGCAAAAAATTGATGAACATATCAAAACTATTACTGAGGACTATTCCCACATGGGTCAACCTCGTGAAGGCACTCGCATTTTGCGCTTTGTAACTCCTCGTGGTAGGCAAATTCTAACTGGGGGAGATTTTCCCCCCTTATTAATAGCTGAAATTGTGGATTCACCAAAATTATCCGATTCAGATATTATGGAAAAAGTACAATATTACGTATCCTCAGGAGCAGATGTGATCGATTTAGGGATGATTCATGGACAATCCCATCCAGAGCGCATCCGAAATCTCATCCCCAGGATCAAAAAAACCTATGACATATTAGTGAGTGTCGATAGTGTGGAAATGAACGAAATGATTGCGGGGATAGAATCGGGAGTAGATATGATTTTAAGTATAGATGGGGAAAACATCCATCCTTTTTTAGAATATGCACGGAATCATCCAGTAAAGGATGATATTGGAATAATTTTAATCCCACTGAATAGACCTGATCATAAAGCTATTGAAGATCCCATAAAAAAAGCGGAATTTCTGATTTCCTTAGCCCAAATCTTAACTTCCCATGGATTTAAAAATCTATTTTATGATGCATTGTTACAAAGCCCTATTTCACCTGGTTTAACGGAATCTCTAAATAATTATTATATTCTTAATCATCACATCACCCAAATCCCTTCTCTTAATTATCCGACATTCATCGGTCTTCACAACGTATTTGAGCTTGTAGACGTGGATAGCAGTGGATTGATCGGCTTATTGACTTTAATTGCTTTGGAATTACATTGTGCGGGGATATTTACAACGGAATTTAGTCCAAAAACATTGGGATCCGTTAAAGATACAAAACGAAGTATAGAGCTTGGGTATTATGCGAAAATTTCCAAATCCCCTCCAACAAACCTTGGAATTGATGGATTTAGCGTGAAATCGAAACGAAAATCTCTAGAAAGAATGGAAAAACCTGCAATAATTATTGACTTATCCAAGGAACATGTTTATAAAAAAAAAATCCAGCAACTTATTGAACAAAAATACGAATTTATCCATGATACTACAGGATATTTTAAAATTTATGCCAATCATAAAACTCATCTTATCGAAGCATTTTTTATTCCCTTTGATGAAACAAAAAAGCGTCTGTCCTTGAACGGTCCTTTGTTGTTAAAAGGAAGCACTGCGGAATCTCTTTATAAAGCCATCTTTAAACTTGGTTTGGTTCGTGAAATTTCCCATGCATTTTACTTAGGAAAGGAACTAAGTAAAGCGGAATTTGCATTATATGTGAATGCGGCTTATTTTGAAGATACTGATCTAGAATAAGAATAGGAAAAAGAGAGGTTAAGAATTTTCGACGGATCGAAGTATTTTTTCTCTCAAAAAGGGTGAAAGAGAGGTTTAAATGAAATTATTCTTGGATCGGAGTAATTTTACTCTCAAAATCTTCAATAGTTGCAGTTAATTCCCCGTTTGCAGGGATTACTCCTTTTTCTCTCTGGATCTGTCGGGCTAACAAATACATAATTAATGAGAGTGCTTTCCTTCCACGATTATTTGTGGGAATAGCAAAATCAACCCCATCTAAAGTGTCATCTGTATCGATGAGACTCAAGAGTGGAACACGAGCGAGTTTGGCTTCAGCCAATGCTTGTTTATCAGCATGAGGGTCGATGATGATTACACAATCTGCTTCAAAATATTCGTCAATCATTGGATTAGTTAAAATTCCTGGGATAAACCGCCTATCCATAGGTCTAGCTCCTATTACTTCCGCAAATTTTCTGATTGGCTGCCGACCATATCTTCTTACACTACAAATTAATATTTTAGATGGATCAAATCGAGCGAGAAATTTTGCTGCAGTTCTAAGCCGACTATCTGTTGCATTGATATTGATAACAAACAAACCATAGGAAGTAGTACGATATATCCATTTTTCAGTAAATTTTGTTTTCAATTTCGTTCCAATGTGAACACCAGCAGCTAAATATTGCTCTCGATCAATGAGCAATAGATCTTGAATTTCTTGAACTTCATTTTGAATTTCCTCAGACATTACACTTTTCCTCATTAAGCATTTAATTTTAATTTTTTTATTTGTGGAACCATGCGATTGACATATGGAAGTTAATTGAGAATTTGGTATTTTTTTGAAGTTTTGGAGGAAATGTTACAAGAATGCTTTAAAGTCACGTATATTAGATCTTAACAGAATGGCACAAACTATCGCAATCTCTGGAAAAGGAGGAGTTGGAAAAACGACCATTGCAGCCCTATTAATAAAATATCTTATTAAACACTCCACGAATAGGGATATCTTGATTATCGATGGAGATCCCTCAAGTAACATTCCGGAAGTCCTTGGACTGCATACTGACATGGAAAAAACAATAAGTCGTGTGACCTATCTCCTCAAAGATAAAATTGAAAAAGGTACTCTATCCCCAGGATATGATAAAGGATTGTACCTCCAGAATGAAATCTACAAAATTATATATGAACAACCCGAATATGATGTTTTAATTCTTGGGCGTGGGGAGGGAAAAGGTTGCTATTGTTTCATCAATAATCTATTAAAGAACATTTTAGATCCTCTAGAAGAAAATTATGACATCATTTTTTTAGATATGGAAGCGGGATTAGAGCATTTTAGCCGAAGAACGGATCGCGATGTGGATGAACTTATCATTGTCACAGACATGAGTCGTATGGGTTTTAACACAATGGAGCGGATTGTGGAAGTTTCCAAGGAAGTGCACTTAAAATTTAAGAAATATTGGGTAATTGGGAATCGATTTGATGATGACAATGCGAAAACATTTTTGGGAAAAAGAATTCAGACACTAAAAGACAAATTCAAGATTGATATTGAATTAATCGGTTTTATCCCACAAAATAAAGAAATAATCACGCATAATCTTACTGGAGAACCATTACTCAGAATTTCTGAGGATAATTCTGCCTATCTGGAAGCCGAAAAAATGGGTAAGAAGATCTTCATTCATTAATTCTGGCGTCATTGAGATTCTTTTGATGCTCGAGCTATAGCTATTTTCTGATAGAGTTCTACAGTATTTTTCGGGGGGATTTTTTCTTCCCTTTTTTTAACTAAGTGAATAGCATCAAATGTACAAAATGTTACACAAATCCCACATCCTATGCATCGACCCAAATCGATACAAGATTTTTCATTTACAACTTTAACCGCTAGCATAGGGCAATTTTCTTCACATAGTTTGCATCCTGTACAATTCTCTGTATCTACTTCTGCATAATAATTCGTATGAAAATATTGCGCAGGATTTTCTAACTTTCGAGCATTACTCAATAACTCGCAAGAACACCCACAACATAGACACAAAGCAAATGGACGTTGAGTGTTTGATGGTTGGATAACTAATCCTTGTTTTTGTCCTTCCCTAATTATTTTCCGTGCTTGTTCTTTGGTGACCTGGCGTCCTAATCCATTATTTATGTAATAATGCGCTGCTCCTCCAAATTGAAAACAAACTTCCTTTGGATGCTTACATCCTTGTCCGATTAATTCTTTCGTCTGCCTACATACACAATTTGCTAATGATATTGTATCCGAAGCATCTGCCAGTAATTGTTCTATTTCATCATAGGGAGTAATCAAATTTTTATGCTCAAGAGTCTGGTCCATTATAATGGATTTTACTGCACCAGATTGAGGGATTGTCCGCAACTGAGGAATTTTTATTTTTAAGAGTTCATCTTTAAAACCTTCTTCAACATATTGAACGAAATTCTTCGCAAAAGATGGTGTTAAGCGATTAACTTGATATTCAAAGATTCCAATAGCAAGGAATGCTATGGAGTAATACATTTTTCCTTGTTCTTTTCCCGTTCCCCCATTAATCAGTCCTTTTTTATACATGGAATCTAAACTTGATTCCAACCATTCACGAGTTTTATCTTTTCGTTTAAAGAAGAGATAAATTTCATCAACAGTTTGGGGAATAATACCAAGTCGAAGTGCAATTTCGGCATGCTCGGGGGTAAATAACTCTTTGAGAATTTTTAATTCAACACCGGATTCGGTTTTTGGATATCCAATAGGGAACGAATCCAGATGTTTTCGGAGTTTTTCGTAGATTTGGTCTTTACTACTTTCCACGATCATACCAATAAAATGGAGGAATTCTTTTTAAAAATTTACACACACAAAACAACTATTATAAGATTCAGAAAAAATTAATCATCGTTTGTTAAACTCATTCATGAATTTCTCGAGATTCCATTCTTTTTCCATGAAGTTTTGCAATCCGGATGAATCATTTGGTCCGACAACGACATAACAATTAGCGTCATCTTCAATTGCTCCCGACAACCGAGCAGCCATGCCTGGAATCACTAAAACACGGTGATCAACAACATCAAAAACATTGTATTCCTTTATTGCTTCAGCAATTTTATCCGAATTCAATTGTCCTCCCGCAACTCCTGCTTCTATTCCCAAACCTTCAGTGTTTACGACAAGCAACCATGAATCAATTTGTGCATCCTTAATATCTTGCTCTACTGGAATCTTGGTCATTCGATAATTGGATGTCATAAAGATCGGAGATTTTCGATCGGGATCGCCAATTTTAAAGAAACCGGGATCAACTCTTGGGTAAATACGTGGATCCGTAAAAATATTCTGCCGATACGTCATTAGTGCGAGAGGAATCCAGACTTCTTCTTTTATTCGGCCGGAATGGATAATGATCAAACTCACGTCGATGCTTAACATCATGATCGCCGTTAATGCCTCCTTATATTGAACAGAAAACACATCATCATCTGAATTTGGCTTATCAATTGCCCATATTGAAGCAGGAACACCTACTGTTGGGTATTTTGTTAGGCTATTTCCATCTCGTATAGAACTGTACCGGAGCTGCATCAATTTATTCAAAGTCATAGTGGAATACCCTCCCCCCATAACTGTTCCAGGGTCTAACGCAATTTCTTTCACGCCCATGGCTTCAAGAGATTGAGCAATAGAAACAAGCTCATTAAAGTTAGTTGAAAAACACACAACTGGTAACTTGTTTTCCACTGCACATTTCCCAACTTCCTTCCAATTTTGCTTCGTTGCAGCATATAAAAGGGGTTTATGATCCTTAATTTTAGTAGCGGCTGCACATATCAGATCCGGATTAAAGGAGCATAAAATTAACGGGATCTGCACTGTATCAGCGACTAATTTTACGGTTTTTGTGAATAGTTCAGCATTATTCGAGGTGCTTCGAATGGCAATTGCATCTAATGTAAGATTTTCTCCTATTCGGAATATCGAAAAATCGTTCAGATACTTTACTACATCCATTAGGTCAGGTATCTCGTCATATACTTCGATTGCTATGGCAGTTTGGTTGAAAAAGGTTAAATCATGTCGATGGAAAGCCTCCTCCCCTCCTATCGTGCATAATCGTTCTCCTTTGCCAAATTCTAAAGGTGTTTGGGGAGGTGCAACAAGCTGTTCAATCTCTTTTCTCTTTTTTGGTGGAAGATGTTCTTCCGGACAATCTTCTAACTTTATACGTCTTTCTAGCAAATCCGTTACAAATTCCATACATGTTTTCCTACCACATGACTGGCAGTTGCTGCGATCAAGGAGTTTGTAAATTTGGAGGGGGGATGCTCGTTTTACCAATAATTTTCACCAATACATTACAACTAATTCGTCTGGGTAATAATAAAAGTTACTTTGCATTTTTTATGGAATTTGGTAAATGGAATTAAATAATGCCGGAACTAAAATAAAATCAGAATGAATCCAATCGAACACGCAATGCAATCGGTCATGAGTGGGCATGAACAAGTGAAATACGATCCCTCTCGACCCCAATTTCATTTGCTTCCTCCCAGTATGTGGATGAACGATCCAAACGGGTTGATCTATTATAATAATAAGTATCATGTGTTTTACCAACATAACCCATATAAACCGAAATGGGGTGCCATATGTTGGGGACATATAGAATCCTCAGACCTGCTTCATTGGACCCATTTGCCTATCGCTCTGGCACCTGATAAAGAACACGGAGAAAAACACTGTTTTTCTGGATGTTGCGTAGATCACCAAGGAATCCCCACAATATTCTATACAAGTATAAAATCGCTGCTTGATGCCGTGTATGGGGGGCAAATTTGGATTGCTACAAGTGATTCCGATTTAATACAATGGAGACGACACCCAAACAATCCTATTATGGATAAATCCGTTCACCAGAAAAGAGTGTTGCATTGGAGAGATCCATATATCTGGAGGGAAGATGACAAATGGAACATGGTGATAGGAGGGCAACTCACGCACCCTAAACGTGGAGCTGTTTTTTATTATACATCAAAAGATCTGCAATATTGGGCATATGAGGGGATTTTAGGTGAGGGTGATCCAGAAATCCATAAAACTCCTTGGGAATGTCCCAATCTCTTGAAATGGACGTCTAATTCCATATTAATCATTTCCCCCATGAACAAGGTACAGTATTCATTTCAAAATAGGGAACTGAAAGGTAATAACTACGAAAAGTGGCATGTATTTGACCATGGTAAAGCATTTTATGCACCTCAATCGATGCGATATCCCCAAAATGAGGACCGTTTTTTATTATGGGGATGGATAAAAGGCGGAGGACATACAAGTCAGTGGAATGGATGTTTTTCTTTACCCAGAGTGTTAGAAATTGAAGAAAATACACTAAGAATCCAGCCATGCCCCGAACTTGAAAAATTACGTCAAAACCGTCGCGTTTTTAACAATCAATCTGCCATTTTTGATTTCCGTAACGGATGTGGAGAATTCATAATGAAATTTTCATCAGATAAGAATTGTTCCATCCAAATTTATCAAAACCCAGATAGTAAATTCACTATTACCTATCATCCCTCGTCAAAATCTATTCAAATGGGAAAAGAAACGGCATTTCTTCAATTTCCACAAACCGAAACCATCTTGCATGGATTTATTGATCGGTCTGTCATAGAGTTATTCATTAATTACAAAGAGTGCTTTACTTCGCGATTTTATCCCACTGCATATACTGATATGACTGTTGACTGTAGAGTGCCAGGAATGGATTTAATTTCACTGAAAGTATGGGAACTGAATCCAATCATCCAAAATTACGCTTCAAATTAAGGGATCGAAAATTTCTTCTGTAGATTCCCGACGTAGATATCGAATATTTGGCATTCGATAATTAAATTCCACTTTATATTTTTGAAGAGGAGCGTTGGAACATGGATTTCCGTTTTGTAGATCCATTCTCATTTTAAGTGGATTAATATACACGGTAGATAGTGTTTTATACAATTGCTGACTGTGACGGCACACAGTTTCATCGAGATTATTAGGTGGTTTCTGATGATCTGACATGGCTTCTCGTAACGAACTCGTGGATAGTATTCTCCGATTGGCTTGTTCCTCGATCAATTCTCGCATGCGAATGTATCTCCAATTAGATAATTCTATAATCCGTAATCCTTCCAGCCCCTTTACTGTCCATTCAGAATCTTCAGGGATTTCTAAGTCTTTTGGGGCAGGTTCCAGATAATTATTCGAAGCGCATGCAAAATGTCCATTCTCTGTTGGTTGCATCGTTCGGACAGCACCCCTGGTTGCACTTCTTTCTACGATTTTGCCATCATTATTTTTATCAAGAATTAAAAAAATCCATCCTACAGGCATGGGTGCATTCATTAAGTAATCTACAGCCTCGTCGGTGGTTTTGAGTGTTTCAAGAACCTCTTGCACGAACATGGTTCCAGGAGGATTCGATAGATTAACATCTGTTGAGTAAGCTGCATTTATGGTGATAGCAAGTCCTTTTTCATTTATTCCCGATACCGTCCCGGGCATGGGACCCTCTCCTAATCCCACAGTGGAGTATTCCTTCGTTGTTAAATCGCAAAACCGAATGATTTGGTATTGTTCTAGTTCGGAAGGAAAATCGAAATTTTTCGCCATATATCCTTGATTAAAGTGATTCGTGACAATTCCAGCAGTGCACCCATGTGGTCGAGGAACTTTAGTATCTAAGTCCATTTTTCCTGAGAAATTCTCGAAAAATAAGGCCTTAGCAAGCTTGTCAGTTCTTAATCCAAATCCTTCAGCGATTCCCGTTAATTTTTCGTACTGATTTGGCAGAATTTCCTCGATTTTTTTCTCCATTTTTCGTGCTCCCGCCGTTATAATTTGATCAAAAACAAAATTGAAAACCCCCTTACCCACTTGACCTACTATCGGTGCGGATTGGACAAAGTTCATTGCCCGTAACATTTTTGTCATATTGATACGCCCTACGAGGGAATAGTATAACCTTCCTTGCTGAACCCCTATTTGATAATGGGTTCCGCGCGTATTAATTCGATCCACGACCATGGGAAAATCAAATCTCGAATGAAATATTTCTTGTTGAATATACATATACTAGAGTATTTCAAATAGGTATCGAGCTGAATTACGATCAAGGAATTCCAAAATGCAAAATTTTTAATGTTATTTTACACAGCATACGGGTAATTAACGAAGATCCCAAGAAGATCTGAAGACTCCAATAGAAATAGATGAAACATGGCAACTACCCATTATCGCAGCCGAAGAACCAAAACGGGTAAAAAATTACGAAATTCGCGAAAGAAGAGAAGATTTGAGTTAGCATACCCTCCAATTGAAACAAGAGCTGGAACTGATCGTAAGAAAATCGTAAGAACTCGGGGCGGAAACCAGAAAGTAAAGCTCTTTAATTCCGAAAAGGTTAATGTGATTAACCCAAAAACGGGGAAGATGGAATTTACACGAATTAAGCGCGTAGAAACTAATCCAAGTAGCGTTGATTACTCACGACGATCGATTATCACCAAAGGAACGATTCTCGACACAGAACTGGGTTTTGTGAAGGTGACCAGCCGTCCTGGACAATGTGGGGTAATTAATGGCATAATTGTAGACTATAAAAAGACTAAAAAATAAGAGTGAAAATAAATGGTTAAACCACAACTACGATCGCATTCTCAAGCACGAAAGATGCGAACTACACCCGGACATCAAAACTCCATCATCTATCGTCGACGAAAACCTAATCGAGCTAAATGTGGATTATGTGGGGCAATTTTAGGAGGTGTTCCCACAGAACGCCCTACAAAAATGAAAAAAATCCCCAAGGTTTCCAAACGACCAGAACGTCAATATGGAGGGCGAATCTGTCCTAATTGTTTGAAAAATTCACTGGTTGAATTATCTAAGGATTTATAATCAATTTTCTTCCACTTTTAGTAATAAAATCTATTTATTATCTTGCTTTAATTGCATCCAAAGGAATAACTAAAGAAATATAAATTTATACACTCTTAAGTCTTTCATATGATCCGCAAAATTGGCACGTTTTTTGGATTGCTTTTAGGAACAGGTATTGCCTTATTTGGAGTATTTATCTTTAATTTCCTAGAACCCTTTTCCTATCAAAACAGGGATTTATCAGCGATATTATTTGAGATAGGACAAAATCCATTTGTAGGACTATATGAATTTTCATGGATGGGATTCAAGTTTAATATTTTTAACTTCATATTTGAGTTTCCTACTGAACCAGAGAAAATGCAATATCTGATTGAGGAATTCCTTCCAGTGTTTCTCGCATGGTTTTCCAGTGGATTAATCACAGGATTACTTGTCGTAGGAATAAAGCGTGGATTATTATTCAGTTTTATTGTAGTGGCATTTTTCATAATCTTATGGTTAAGCTTTGGGGTTATAACAGGTGCGAATATAACCTTTGTGTTCATTGAGAATATTTTTGAAACAGGTGGATGTATTTTAACTGCGCTTTTATCTATTTTAATCGGTGGCTTGATTGGTGGAGCAATATCTTCTACAATTTTTAATAAAATCGAGATTAAAAAAGCAGTAAAAGAAATGCCTCTGAATTAATAAGTAAAGCAATTATGAGCTCGGTCCATATCGATTACGCACTTGAATGTTAATTTTTTCGAGTTGTTCTACCCAAAGTCCAAGGTAGGAAGGAGAACGCGGATAGTTCCGGTATAATACTTTTATTTCCCCCATACGATTTCGGAGATAGTTCAAATCTAACAAAAGTTTGGGTTTGGATAATCCTCGAAGCAGTTTTCCTAATAATTCAGGTAGAGAAAGCGAAATTTCTCCTTTGGTGGTGATTCTGGAAATCTCTTCCCCGGTGACTACCCTATTTTTTATTGCGAAATTCATAACTTCATTAGGAAAACTTTGTATTGCTGAACGTAATAAGTTTAAAGCAGCGAATTCTGCTCCGATGGTTTTTTGAAACAGTAAATTATATTGCCATAAAGCTAAGGCATCGAAAGTTTCTGATTCCCGTGCTTTCTCATACGCTTGAATCGTATATGAACCCGCTTGCATGGAAGACATCAAACCTCCCCCCGTTATGGGATTGACTTGTTTCGCTGCATCTCCAACAAATAATATGCCATTCGCAACACCTGTCAAAAGAGGCTTACAGACGGATACTAATCCAGAACCTCCCGTGATTCTTGTACATGGCTCGTCCCCAATAAACGGTTCATAAACGATTTTTTGATAATAATCCCGTAAATTGGACTTATGGTTCTCCATAACTCCAAATCCCAAATTAACCTCATATTCATTTCTCGGAAAATACCAAATATATCCTCCTGGAGCACGTTTATTATCCATATAAATAGATATGAATCTCTGATCAACCACAACTGGATTTTTTAACCGAAGAATTTCACGATAACATACAATATAATCCGTGGGGGCAATTTCTTTTTCTAGGTAAGGAAAATTTACTTGTTTGCGGAGTTGGGTATGAAATCCACTGGCATCAATAACAATATCTGCCATGAAGTCATCTTGATTGAAATTTTTGCTTTTTATTTTAACACCGGTGACCTGTTCCTTATTGAAAAGTAATGAAATGGCGTGTGTTTGGTCAAATTGTTCAGCTCCTGCATCGATGGCTGTATTCATCAAACCTTGACCAAATCTCAAACGATCAACAATATATCCCGCTTGGGTCGGATCCTTGATGGTTATGGAATAAGCTGTGTCCGGAGGAAATAATTTTGCACCATCGATGATATTAAGATACTCCCCTCGTTTCGGATGAGGAATTCCTAATTCATCAAAAATTCGACTCCCAATTGCATCACCACAGATTTTATCTCCAATCTTATAGCGTGGTTTACCATCCAATAGACAGACTTTATATCCTCTTTTTGCGCCAAAGTATGCTGCTATACTCCCAGCAGTCCCTGAACCTACAACAATTATGTCAAACTTTTTCATGGTTACGTCAACAACTCAAAATCCCAATGAAGCAGGGAATATTAGAACAGTCAGCCCAAAAGTAAGAATGCATCCTGTAATAGGGACGGTTAGATCATCGATATTTGAGGGACTAAAGATTTCCACAATGGTGGAATTTGCTGCCATCATCAAGGATAGGATTGCAATCCAGAAGTATTCCATTTCTTGAGTGTTGTTGGGAAACCATCGTCCAAAAAAACTAAATCCAAAGAAGCTCAAGATAAACGCTGTAATAAACATCGTGAGACTACCTTCGATCGTGCGAATCGTTTTTGTATATTTGATATCAATCTTATGTTTACCCCATTTTCTCCCAATCCATGCCGCTGCAGTATCACCTACCATCATCACCATTATACTACTCGCAGGAAAATAAAAATACTGCACTGCAGATTTAAATGAAAAAATAAACACTAAAATATTGATCGCTAATGCATAGAAAAAAGGACCGCTTAAATATCCAATTTCGTGTTCATTTTTTTCTGCGATTGCTTCAAATACAGGTTTTCCAATATTTTTTGGTCCCGCAAACCGCGTAAAAATTAACACTGACAACGAAATGATTAATGCAAGAAAATGAATTGTTAAAAATGGGACAATAAAGACAGCAAAACCAGCGAGCAAATGGACAATTTTCCGCGCTGAATGAGAAGTTATGAAATCAAATTTCTTCAAAATAATAGATATGCCAATTACAAGTAACACATACAAAAAAGCACCTGAAAGTAATAAAATATCCATTAATATTATAGTCGCCATTTCCTATGGTTTCCGGACTGTCTTTTTTCCTCTGAATTTTTAAAAGATTGCCAGAACACAAGCAAGCAATCCAATATAAGCACTAATTTTAAGATATAAACTCGCTATGGTCTGATTTTTCTTTAGAATCGGATGGATAAGGTGTATAATCGAAACTAACACAAAAATATTCCCAATACTCATAAGAAACTTGAACCAGATATTTAGAGAAAAGACAAAAGCGGGAATAGAGAACGTTAATAGTGCTGTTACAGAAAATATCCCCGATGTCCAAGCAGCAAATCTGATTCCTCGGGTATTTGCAATAGTTTTTATATCATATTGCGTGTCTCCCTCCATATCCTCCATCCCTTTTATAATTTCTCTACTTACTAATAGAAACATTGCAGTAACAAAAAAAAACCAAAGAAATGGGGGGACTTCCATGAAAGGGGTGATTAATAATGCACCAAACGGGATTCCGGAAGGAAATGAAACTCCTACCATGAGATTTCCAATAAATCCTTTTTTTTTCCCCTTCCAACTATATAAAAATCCGATTACGCCAAAAAATACCCCGAAAATTGGAATTAGCAATCCATTTGGTGTAAAAAAACCAAGAGGTATGGATATCCCTGCGCCTAAGATTACTAAAATTGCACTGTATGGGATAGCTGCTCTGATTGATATCTTTCCACTTGGAATGGGTCTGTGTGGACGATTTATTTTATCAATTTCGCAATCAAATACGTCATTTATAATATTAGACGCCGCAGCAATGAAAATATAAACCGCAATTCCTCCTACTAAAATTAGTGAGCTTTTAACGTTCTCAAACACCAATCTATTTGCATTAAGCATACCAATAACAACAGTTAAACTTCCAAAAAGGCAATTTAAGGGGCGGGTGATTGCAACATAGGCAAAAAAGTTCGAAAAAAAATTAGGGGGGGAGCTCAAGCTTTTTCTTCCCTGCGAATTTCAGTGCTTTAATCGTTTCTTTAAGGTTTCTTCCTTGATCCCGCAAGAGAGATTCCTCTAGAACAGTTCCTTGTACTATTAGATCTGCCCCTGCATATACTTTCGCAATTACATCTTCCTTAGATCGAATTCCTCCCCCTACAATAATGGGGATAGACACATTTTTCTTGATCAATTCAATGATCGTGTCGGGAACTGAAGCATTGGATCCTGATCCTGCTTCAAGGTAAATCATTTTAAATCCAAAATACTGGGCAGCTAAGGCATACCCTAAAGATATCTCAGGCTTGTTTCGAGGGAGCAATTTTACATCTCCTAACCATCCCGCACCAGAACCCGGTTCAACGATGAGATATGCCGTTCCAATCGCTTCGATTCCAAAGTTCTTGACCGTAAACGACGCTAATGCTTGTTGGGCTGCAATATAATAATGATTTGTGGAATTCAATAAACTCATAAATAATACAGCATCAGCTTTGGAACTTATACCACTTACACTCCCGGGAAATAAGATAACCGGAATATCGGTGTTTTTTCTGATTTCGAGGATTGTGTTATCAATAAAGACTCGATCAAAGCAAGTACTCCCTCCAATAAAGATTATATCTGTTCCCGCAGATGCTGAGATTCGTGCCATTTCCCCTGCTTCTTCGCAGGATTGTCGGATTGGATCAGGATCAATAAGACTAACGTGAAGAACTCCCTCCTGTTTTATTTTTTTTAGAATAGCCTCTTCATAAATCCTAGTCATCTATTATATCATCCTCTTCTACATCCTCTGAATCTTCTTCTCCGTCTTGTTCTTGATACCGCTCAGTATTTTTCACATCATCGAAATCTAGATGCTTGTCAGGGGGAATTGATTCTTCCTCTTTCAATCTATCTTCCTCATCTTTTTCTTGCTCAACTTTAGTACTGTGAATTCTCCAATAGACGTCATCAATTAACCACATTCCTTCAAGTTGTACAACATGACATAAGGTTCGACCACTCCCCACTAACACCAATTTCACATGTTTATCTGGAATTTCTTCCGATTCTCCTTCTTTGTAGAATTTAGACAGATCTCGGTTTATTGCATCAATATCGATGGATCTATGTTTATACAGCTCGATTGCTTTCTGAAAACTCTCAATTGTCAATTCCTTTGCAATTCGAGGACTCATGAACGAAATAAATTTTTCGAAATCATTTGTGTATAGTGCTTGTATTTGTTTTTCAAAAACATCGATTGCAGCATCGATGAATCCACTCATAACTGTCCTTTGGTTGTAATTAGATATAACTTTTCTGTCAGCTCATTTTTATAAACTCTCAATGGAAGATCTCACTATGGAAAATATCCACGAATATCCCTTTTGGGAGGTATCCATAACCGATTCATTCTGGGATAAATGGGTGGAAGCAAATTTAAATGCACTATATTATCAGTGGAAACAATTGGAAAATACCCGCTGTATTGATAATTTTCGAATTGTAGCCGGTTTGAAAGAGGGTTTCCGGGAAGGATGGTTTTTTTCAGATTCCGATGCATATAAGTGGTTGGATGCCACAGCGCGATTCTATAAAGTCCATCCTTATTCTAAATTACTGGAACTAATGAATGAATTTATCCACTTAATCAGACAGGTGCAAAGTGAAGAGGGATATATAAACACGTATAATCAAATTTTTTTTCCCAATAAGAAATGGACGAATTTATGGATTGGACATGAATTATATTGCTTAGGTCACCTTATTGAAGCAATTATATCGGTCTATCGAGCTTTTCATGATAATTCCACCTTGCTAATGGCAACGAAAGCTGCAGATTTGGTCGTTCGGGATTTTACGGACAAAGATGGTTCCTATGTGCCTGGTCATCAAGAAATTGAGATTGCTCTCATAAAACTGTTTGAAATCACTCAAAATACGAGTTATTTGAAAATGGCACAGCAATTTCTGACTAGACGAGGAAATGTATCGGGAATTTTTTTTAAATATTTAAAGCAAATCGCTTCTGTGAGAAAAAAGTCTAAACACGTGAAAAAACTCAAAACTCAATATTTTAAGGATCATCCTAACTATTCCAAAATTCAGCTTCCCCCCCGTGTTCAGACACATAATCCCTCTTTCATGACACTACGAAGGCTTATAAACACCCTATCGGGAAAAGGTCACCAACATCACGATTTACTACAGAATCAGTTGATCCCAGAGGGTCATTCCGTGCGTTATACTTATACACATATCGCAATGGTGCATTTACATCGATTATCAGCAAATAAACCATTGTTGAATGCCTCTATATCATCGTGGGATTACATGGTACGCAAAAGAACCTTCCCAACTGGGGGATTAGGATCTCTACCAATGATCGAAGGATTTGGCAGAGATTACGAATTAAATGGGGAGTTTGCCTACTGTGAAACTTGTGCGGGAATCGGGAGTCTTTTATGGAATTGGCAGTTAAATTTAGCTACAAAGGATCCAAAATATGCGGATTTTTTTGAATGGCAATTATATAATGCGGTATTAGTTGGAATGGGAATTTCAGGAACCACATATCTCTATCGTAATCCATTAATGTCCAAGTCAGTATTAAAGAGAGAATCGTGGTTTGAAGTTCCATGCTGTCCTAGTAACTTATCCCGCACTCTTGCTTCGCTAGGTAGTAACATATTGTTTTCAGATCAACAGTCAGTTTACATCAATCAATATATAGGTTGCTCTGTCGACACACCTAATGCAAAATTCAGTATGAAATCGTCTCTGCCATTCGACGGGCATATAAAGATTTCAATCAAACCGAAGATATCTCAATTTGTATTAAACCTGCGTATTCCTAGTTGGGTATCCAATCCTAATATACATATTAATAAAGAAAAGCTAGAGATTCCCTTGCACTATTTCAATGGGCAACCTACTGCTTCGGGTTATAGTCCTTATAGAAGCTATTATCTACCGATAACACATTCTTGGAAGTCTGGAGATGTGGTAGATATCTATCTTCCTATGGAGATAATAATACTTAAGTATCATAAAAAAGTCAAAAACTACTCTCAATGTGGAACTCTCACACGTGGTCCTCTTGTTTACTGTTTGGAGGATCTCGATAATCCCGAAATAAATGTTTTTGAATGCGTGATTGACTCCTCTCATGGATTTCACATAGAAGAAACAATGAATGAACATCCCAACATAGTACTAATAAAAGGTATGACAACTAAGGGGTTGGAGATTACAGCGGTCCCCTATTACTTCTGGGGAAATCGCGGCAGATCAAAAATGAATACGGTTCTAAAATTCAAATAAAGGAATTAACAGTCTTTAGTACATTTCCCTTTTCATCTATGATCTCTCCTGTTCCATCCCTGTTTTCTAAAAAGTACCCTTTATTTTGAATACGTCCAAAATAGGGGGATGTGCCAAAAATATGTATGAGAATATCGTTCCAACGTGCTTTTCCTCCCTCCTTTACTGTTTGATGAGCTCTAACAAGTCGTTTGTATTGATTATGTTCTAAAAATTTAACAAGTGCTGCTTTATTGAACTGAAATATTTCTGGTCCGCGAAAACTTGGAGTGAAGTCAGCTTGTTGATCCTCCATTCCTTCTATGGGATCATTCCATAATAATTGAAACATCGATAAATCAATTGTAATTGGTGTTTTAAGAATATTTAATCGCTGGATAACCGAAGAAACTAACTCTCCTTGATTTGGTTTTGGAATCCCTCCATGAATCCCAATCGTTTTCCATGGTGTAGTGCTGACTAAGGGCAGATGAGAGTATAATAAACTTAACTGTTGTTCGGGAAATGTACTGAATTTGTGAGTGTATAGGAGTTCCTCTTTCAATCCGTACATCACATTTATTTCCGTATCTTCATGATTTCCCCTAAGCGCAATGATCTGAAACGGGTATTTTTTCTCCGTTATAAATTCACTCGCTATTCCATACTCTGTATAACCCTCCGAGCGTGCAAAAGCATCCATTACTTTTACCAATGATTTAAGCTGATTGGGACCTCTATCCGAATAATCGCCTAAAAATACCATTGTTTGAACCTGTTTATTACGTGCAAATGTAAATGCATCCTCTAAATCTTGATAAAAACCGTGAATATCGCCAACATAAAGAATAGGAGCTTGTTCTTCATCAATATACCTCACAACTGGTTTATTTTTTAAAAATGGCAGGATCTTCCGAATAAAATCTTCTAGCTCGTGTTCATTCAAAATGGATTTTCCCCTACAAGTTTAGGATAGACACAATCATTTATTATTACTTGCGAGTAATATTGAAATACGATAGCTTAGAGTGAGAAATCATGGCAGAATTAAAATTAGATTTAAAGTTGTTGGAAAAATTATCCAACGCCTTTGGACCTTCGGGATACGAAACGGAAGCTCAGAAAATTGCTTTAGAATATGGAAAAAAGTATGCTGATTCTGTAGAATTTGACCGAACGGGAAGTATAATATTTAAAAAAGGATCATCTGGTCCAAAAATCTTCCTGGCAGGGCATAGCGATGAAATTGGATTTGTAATTTGCGGAATAGATAAAACTGGCTACTTACGGATCAATAATTTAGGTGGCTGGTGGTCTCATTCTATCCTAAGTCAGCAAATATTAATCCGTACGATGGACGGGAAAAAGATTATGGGAATTATCGTTGCTCCTCCTCCTCATATATTGTCAGAAGAACAGAGAAATAAAATTATTCCACTGGAAAAGATGTTTTTGGATGTCGGGTGTAATTCAGAAAAAGAAGTCAATGAACTTGGGATTCAAATCGGAGATCCTGCCGTTCCCGTGTCCATATTCCGGATTGAAAAACGAACGCGTATAAATACTAAAGACGAGACGAAAAAAGAGGAAGTACAACTTGCGATTGGCAAAGCATTTGATGATCGAATCGGAGTGTTCATCATTCTTGAAGTTTTACGCAAGTTAAAACAAGACAACATAAAACATCCTAACATAGTGTATTGCGCCTCAACAACACAAGAAGAAGTGGGAGCACGTGGTGCTCGTACCTCCGCTCACTTAATCCAACCAGATTTGGGATTTTCTCTGGATGTGGATGTTTCAGGAGACATTCCCGGCGTTTCGGATTTGACTCAGAAAATGGGAGAGGGTGTATCCATTTCAGCGGGGGATGGGTCGATGATACCGAATCCCGTATTTAGAAAACATGTAATTCAAATTGCTGAAAAACACAAAATTAAGTGGCAACCTGCCTTTTTGAGAAGGGGAGGAACTGACGCGGGAGCAATTCACTTAACTGGTATTGGTGCTCCGAGCCTATTTATTGGGATTCCGACTCGCCACATTCATACTCACAACGGAATTTTAAACCTGAATGACGTAGAGAATGCAATAAACCTTCTGGTTGAAGTAATCCAGACCCTAGATGAAAAAACCGTTCAATCCTTTACCAAACTCGAATAAACCTAACTTTTTTCTTTTTTCAATTTTTTTTCAGTATATTATTATTAGAACTTTCTACTCTCTAACCCCTTATAAAAGTACAAAATGAATCATCAATCAAAAACTCGAGGGTATGGACACGAATATTGAAGAAATTCTTGACGATATAACAAAACAAAGTTTTTATGAGAATCAAATTATCCATATTGAGAAAATTCCAAAAAAACCCCCCGTATATGGGGATTTGAACCTAACAGTCCATCCCAAAATTCAAGTGTACCTAAAAACTAAGAATTTAACTTTGTACAGCCATCAAACGGAGGCAATCAACGCTATTTTCAAAGGAAAAAACGTCGTTCTAGTCACTTCTACAGCATCAGGCAAATCTCTTGCCTATAATATACCGGTTCTGCATTCAATTCTTAGCGAACCAGATTCATGTGCGATTTACCTGTTCCCTATGAAAGCTTTAACTCAAGATCAACTCGAAAAACTCAATGAAATGGCAAGCTTTTTAGGAATTGATCCAAAGAATTTTGGGATATATGACGGTGATACCCCTTCCGAAGAGAAACGACGCATACGAAGTGAAAGTAGAATTATTCTTACGAATCCTTACGGATTCCATTATTATCTTCCATATAAGCACTTATGGACTCGTGTCTTCAGCAATTTAAAATATATCATCATTGATGAGATTCATCAATATAAGGGGATCTTCGGTTCCAATTTCGCACAAGTTCTGCGAAGATTCCTTCGCGCTTTGAACTCCTTTGGTGTTACTCCTACGTTTATTTTATGCAGTGCAACAATAAAAAATCCAGAAGAAGTTGCAAAAAAATTAACGGGACAAGAATTCCTCATCGTAGATAATGATGGCTCTCCCAATCCGGGCCGATATTTTGTGATGTGGGATCTTCCGATGGAAAAAAACACGGATATATATAAATCTCCCCATACTCAGACACGAAACTTGTTCAATTACATCGTACAAAGGGATCTCCAAACATTAGCGTTTGTAAGATCTCGAAAAATGGCAGAACTCAATGCCTATTACTCCCGAATTACTTTGGAAAAACAGGATAGAAAAGCTCTTGTCGATCGCGTGATCAGTTATCGAGCAGGATTGAAGCCAGATGATCGTCGAAGAATTGAGCAATCGTTGCGGGATCGAAATGTTTTAGGGGTATATTCTACAACCGCATTAGAATTAGGAGTTGATATAGGCTCTCTGGACTGTACAATTCTGTCGGGATTTCCAGGAACTGTGTCCTCCATGTGGCAGCAAGTCGGCAGAGCGGGTCGAAAATACAATCCCCATATTGGAATTGAATGTATCTCATTTTTAATCCCTCTACCCAATCCGTTGGATCTGTATTATGTGAATAATCCTCAAGAATTAATGACTAAACCCCATGAAATTTGCCACATCAATTTGGATAACAAATATATTGTGGAAAACCATTTGAAATGTGCTGCCAAAGAAGCACCATTAACAGAAAAAGATGAGATATTATTTGGAAAGTCGTTTTCAGATGCGGTCCAATCCCTAGAAAAGAAGAACATAGTAAAAAAACGAGGAAACCGCTATTATTACAATTCTACCGAACAATTTCCCCCCCAATCTGTATCTTTGAATTCCATCCGGGAAAGTGATTTCCAAATCATCATTGAGAGAAAAAAAGGACAATCTTCCTTGATTACTTACGAGGAGAAATCGTATGTATATAAAGAATTGCATGAGGGAGCAATCTACTTGTACATGGCTGAACCTTATAGAGTTCATGAGTTGGATTTGAAAAATAAGGTCGTAAAACTGTCAAAAGATGAGGGGAATACCTATACGCGATCTCGAGTTATCACGGATATTTTGCAAAGGGGAAAAGGGGAAAAAACGAAAACTGAAAGTGGAGTTAATATATATTACGGTAATGTAAAGGTTTCTGAGTCGGTTGTGGGATATGATATAGTATCTGTCGAGAATAATGAGATTATTGCAAGAAAATCCCTCAATTTTCCACCTATCGAATTAGATACCAAAGCTGTATGGTTCTCCATTCCTCCTGATTATATTGAAGCGCTGGTATCCGAAGGATACAATTTTGATGGAGCTATTCATGCCTTGGAGCATGCAGCAATCAGTATGGCTCCTTATTTCACTATGTGTGATCGCTGGGATATTGGAGGGGTGTCTACTCGCTCGGGTTCCCAAGAAATCGATGAGTGGCCGGTAATTTATATATATGATGGATTTCCTGGGGGGATCGGCATATCCGAGTCATTGTATGATATTCTGCTGGAGTTATTGAGAAAAACATACACTCTGCTTAGTATGTGTAAATGCAAGGAATCCTGTCCTGGGTGTGTAATCTCTCCTAAATGCGGTAATAATAATAAACCACTGGATAAATATGGAGCAAAACGACTCCTGGAGATATTACTAAAACTCTAAGTACCAACATTTTTAGTAAATCTACGGTTAAACTGATATATGATCCCAGCGAAGGTATTTTTTACAAGAGGAATTGGCAACGGAGATAAAAAAATCCTCAGCTTTGAAAATGCACTCCGCAATGCCCAAATTTCATGTTATAACTTGGTAAAAGTATCCTCGATATTTCCCCCTTATTGTGAGAAAGTATCAATAGAGGAGGGACTCCGACATTTAACTCCGGGACAAATTGTGTATATAGTCTTATCAGAAAAAACAGAATCTTATGACGTAAATTCTCCACTTACTAGTATATTTGCATCGATTGGAGTTGCGAGACCGAAAAATCCCGACTTATTTGGGTATTTAAGTGAATACAATGGAGAAAATGAGCAAGTTGAGATTATAAAAAATGAGTCCAAAAAACTTGCACTAGAATTATTACAATCCTCAGGTAGTAGAAATAATAGTATTAATACAGATATATTTGAGATTACAGCACATATACAGCTTAAGTCTGATTCAAAATTTACCACCTGCATAGCAGCTGCGGTATTTATCGAATAGGAGTACTATTACCCTATGACATCCCCCATACGGTTTTTTGATGTACCCTCGATAGCTGATGAGGATACAAAATTCCTTATCATTGGTGTTCCCTTTGATGGGGAGATGACGCAGTCTCGAGGGAGTTGTATAACCGCTCCAGATGCAATCCGAGCCATTTCTTTAGATTTATCCCTGACATCGGAAGACGGAACCGATCTTAACAGTTTGCACATTGCAGATTTAGGAAATATCTCATCTGTAACAAAGATAACCAAAGAAGTTGGGAAAAAATTCGACCAAGCATCTCAAACAGTCCCCATTTTCTTAGGAGGAAGCCATTATATCTCATATTATTGCTTTCAATCTCTCTCGCAAGCAAAATCTCTCGAAAATTTATATTATATTTCTCTAGACGCTCATTTAGATTGTTTTGATGAATGGAACGGAAATAAATACACCCATTGCACGGTTACCCGAAGAATTTTTGAGCAGTTGGGATCAAAAAGTGAGAATGTTCATGTTATTGGTGCACGGGATATTGATCTCCCGGAATTGGAATGGGCAGATCAAGTAAGGCTCAGATTTTCTCGAATCCAAGACATATTTGATTCATCAGGCACGAAAATCGTTAAACTAAAAGAAATATTTACTAATAAAAACGAATTAAAACCTCCCGTTTATCTTTCGGTGGATATTGATGTGTTCGATCCCTCCGTTGCTCCCGGTACAGGATATCCTATACCAGGTGGAATCACCTATCGGAATTATCTTCATATTCTAGACCAGATTATCTCCCACTTTGATATTGTTGGAGTTGATTTCGTCGAATATTCTACAACACTAGACTTTCCAAACAATATGACTGCAATTCTTGTCGCAAAATTAGTCATAGAAACCTTGGTAAGAATTAAAAATAAAAAATAAAAAAAAATCCGTCAGAGCTTTTCTAATCGCATTTCATCGATTATTTTTTTATTCTCTTCATATCTTTGTCCATGGATTGGCCAGAAGTATAAACATATTAAGGCAATAACAATTACTAATATTGGCCACAGTCCAATCAAAGCACGAATTCCCAACTGAGTATTTATTCCCGGGCGCGGTTGATAAGTTTCCCAACCAGTTCTTTGGAAAACAATCGCAATTATACCTAAATTTATTCCCGTCGAAAATCTGTTGAAAAATGCTACTACACCGTAATATGCTCCTTCTCTTCTTGTTTTAAGTCCTGATCGAGCAGCATCATCATCGATTACAACTGCTAATCCTTGGTCATACAAATACAGAGATCCCCCTAAACCAATACCCATCACTGCTGTGAGAATATACCCTATTAAAATACCATTGGCTTGTGGAATAAACGCAACTAAACCTAATGTTACTGCCCAAAATGAAAGTGAAATCATATATGAGATTCTTATCCCAATTTTTTTCTGTAACCACATCCAGATTGGTGTAGCAATCATACCTGAGAGTAATCCAACAAAAACAATAAACGAACTATCATCACTAGTTCCCAATAGAACTTGTTCAACATAAAATGGTATAATAGTCGGCAGAATATTGTATACAATGAAAACTGCTAATGCAGTAACTGAATACAGCATAAATGCTCTGTTTTTGAAGGTTATTCTAAATGAATCTCTAACGGAAGGTGCACTCTCGGCATCTTTGGAGAATTCCTTTCTCTCAAATGATCCCCAAATGAACATTATTACAATTGTCACCAATACAATAATTGCAGCTAATCCCCCATTCATTATATATTGTGTTGGCGTATATGAATATTCATATTGGTTTGTAAAATCCTCAATAATAAAGCTGGGAACGAGAAATGCTATAATTAATCCTAATATTGTGAATATGGAGCGCCACAAGCCAACTGAGCGTCTATCTTTTTCGGTAAGAAACATTTCCACCCAAAGAGAATTAAAATTAACAGTGTAGGTCGTAAAGAACAAATCAAACAAAATTAGCATCCCAATCAAATAAAAAACGATCTCCCATGGAGTTCCCCTAATGAAATTATTTGGTCCCCATAGTAAGATCATCAACGCACATAGTGGAACAGCTGATACTAAAATATAGATTTTTCTACGTCCAAATCTTGTTTTTGTACGATCACTAATCACACCAATTAAAGGATCATCGATAGCGTCCCACACCGAATAAATACCCCATGCTAAGAATATCATCCACACCGGTAATTTGGCAACGGTGAAATAATATGCAAATCCCAAGAACATAAAATTTTGTAAAGCTAAATTATCTGCCAAAGTTCCAAATGCATATGCAATACGCGTTCCTAACTTGGTTTCTTTTGGTCTTTCTTCTATTAGCATTAGTTTTTTCATTTTTTTTTCACAAACCTTACATTTTTTTTTATGTATTTTAGTTTAATCATTTTCTTTCAAAAAAATAAATATTGAAGTTAGAGGGGTTCCCCCATGTTATGTAGGAATCCGGCATCTAATTTTCGGAAAATTTCTCCATATTTTACACCGAACTTAGATCCAATCTCTCCGTAATAGACACGAACCAAGATATTCACTCGGATAGGGTTGGGGATGTCTTCTTCCAATAAGTCTACCCTGAGGGAATTCGCCCGAGCTAAAAGTTTTCGTTGGTGAAACCAATTTTTCATTACGGTTTGATGCTGAGATATAGCATTGATTTTCGTTTCGACATATTCGGTTATGTCTAACTGGAAATTGACCACTTCCGGGTGTAAATTTTCCGAAAATAAATATCTTTCCCCTACCATATGGATTTCTAACCCTTCTTTGAAATGATCTGAATAATAACTATCAAAACTTGCTTGCCAACACGCATCATTCACAACTCGTGCAGTAATTATATGGTCGGGATTTTCCTCATACAAGGGCGCTACGTCAAATGTAACTAACACGTCCGGTTTATATGTACGGATTAATCTCACAAACTTCTCGCGAAGTTTTTCATAATCAGAAGTATACAAAGTATCTGAACGATAATCCATATGCAGTATCTCCTCTGCTCCGAGGATTTTATATGCATTTTCCGCTTCTTTTCGGTTTCTCTTGATTGCTTTTTCCGATTGTAAACCTACACAATCCCCGTAATCATCTGTGACACGAACACAAATGAGTTTATTTCCTTCTGTGGTAAACTTTACTAGCAATCCTCCAGAAAATATGGTTATATCGTCGGCATGGGGAGAAACTGCCATCACCGTCTTGTATATAAGAATATCCCTTACAGCTTCCTGCACGGTTTCAGATGCTTTCAATCCCATGGATTCCAGCTCATGACCTACAAATTCTTCCTTGCTTTCTGGTTTCAAGAATTGACTGGGAGCAAGATTCCATTCATTGCGGGGGATAAAATATCCGACAGAATCATTAACATGACTGAGAATAATGAAATTATCTTCTTGATATTTTGAAAGTAGAGGATTTATCAGACCTGGAAATGGCTCCCCGGGAATGGTGATTAAATGAATCTTTCCAATTCGAATTTTGCTGACAGTGGTTTTAATGACATTTTCTTTTACCATCGGTAAATTGAATATACCAAGAGTATTTAACAAAGAGAAGTCGTTATTTTCTAAAGGAAGATGGATCTGTCGATGTCTGAGTTCAATTGCTTTTCCTTCTATTTTAGAAAGCTTGCTTGAGGCAGTCTGCACTCCAGAATACACTTTATTTGCCAAATCCTCCATTTTTACATATCCTTGTTCCGCATAGATCGGAGATTGGGAACCGCATAATCCTAAGGAAAACAGTGCAACACCACCTTGTTCTTGTTCAATTCGGCGACTTACAGATCCGGGATAATCTGCTGATATTTGAATGTTCTCACGAGTGGTAATTTCGGGTTGGGCGGGGAATGTCCATAATGTACCGATGATTTCTTTTCCTTGTCTGAATTGAATTTCATGGATCGTATTTTCGATATTTTTGACTGGTCGATAATTTACGATAACATCCTTAACCACTTCTTTACCATAATAGACATCCACTGGTTTTTGCGATTGAATCGCTGATTCGACGGATTCAAGGATTCGCTGTCGTAAAAAAAGCATATATCGAGGATTCACACCCGATTTTCCCATTACAGGACCCCACAATCCCATTGTATCGGGACCTGCGTGCGTATGGGTGCAAAACACAAAGATACTTGGCTTCTTAAATCCCAATCCCGCTAAATCGTCTTTTACTAATGAGACAAAATCTTGTAGTAATCCCACACATTCCACAGAAATCAATGCAATCCGTTCTTTTTCGTCTGACAGTATTAACGAGCGTACAAATATTGGATCATGCACTCCATTTACCAATGGAGCTTCCATGGTTGCATAACCGGCTATATAAATGTTCCCAAATTCAGATTTCGGTGTAATATCAATTTTACTGACTCCACATTGCATATTTTTTATCACTGGTCAACGATTATCGAAGAATAAATCTATTTATTACCTTTGATTATAAAAAAGATTCGTTGATTGGTTTACCAAATTCAAGTGTGAACTCACTTTCCATCGAAAATGAAAAACATGAGAAAAATGGCAAATAAATTAGATTTCGGTTCTAATATAACCTTCGATATAATGGGACGATTACAAAAATATGTATTAGTAACCCAGAATCCTCCTTTCACTGAAAAATTCAAATCAAACTTGGAGAGTCAACCCATTTTAACACTTTTTCCAACAAATGTTGACATTAATTATCTAGAACAATTATCCAAAAATACTATATTCAAAAAAACTGAATTTTTGGTGGGATTCGGAGGTGGGATTGCCATTGATACTGCAAAATTTCTCGCATGGAAATGGAATAAACCTCTTATTCAAATTCCTTCTATTATTTCTACTGATGCCTTTCTTACTAACGAGATAGGAGTTAGAGTGGAGAATAAAGTACGGTATATTGGAAATGTCATTCCAGAACAAGTGATCGTCGATTATAAATTAATTGCATCAGCCCCTAAAGTGCTGAATTATGCGGGTACCTGTGATGTGCTATCTATATGCACAGCGTTGGGAGATTGGAAAATCGCGCATGAAAAATTCGGAGATAAACTGGATCCGATTATCTACAAGAAAGCGCGGAACTGTGCTCAGAATTTGCTTAATGATGCACCTTTGATCAAGCAAATGGAAGAAAATGGCATAAGAAAATTGGTAGGATATATACAAGAAGAGATTCACATATGTGGAGAATGGGGATCTGCTAGACCCGAGGAAGGAGGAGAACATCACCTAGCATATTGCATAGAAGAACTAAGCCCGAAGCGATATTTGCACGGTTCTTTAGTAGCGTTAAATATATTGACCGTGTTACGACTGCAAGCAGAATATGCAGAGTTTCAATTTTCTGAATTACGTGCCTTCTTTGATGCGATAGGACACAATTACAAATTTTCTCAAATTGGAATCACTCCCGATATCTATGGAAAAGCACTCAACGAAATCGTGAATTATGTGCGAAGAGAAAAACTGGAAAAAGGACTTTGGTATACCGAAAATCCCTTCTTCAGATATTCGATTTCAGAGATAATCGGTTGGATTTCTGGATTCTAATTTTTTCTTTACCTATTTTGTGGAATTTACTAATCCATGCAATTTGAGCTAAATCACTGTTATGGATAACAAAAATTTAATATCTCTAAATGGGATAAATGGATCAATGCTTGTGATAGAAAAGATAAACAAGAATGGATGGTAAGTGACGGAATGGGAACAATACCTACAGTTTTGTCAATATGGGATTTAGGTGGACAGGAGAGGTTCGACTCCTTTAAAGAAAGTTACATGCGAGGCACAGCGGCGATTGTATTAGTGTTCGATCTAGTAAATTATGATTCTTTCAGCAAATTAGATCACTATTTGGAAACCGCTAGGAACGGAGCAGGAAATATCCCCATCTTACTCGTCGGAAACAAATCGGATTTGGAAACCGAAGAAGAACTAGGGCAAGTAATCCACCAAAAAGAAATTGATGACTGGATGAGAGTGCACCAAATCACGGATTTTATGAAAACTTCTGCAAAAACTGGTGAGAATGTCCGAAAAGTATTTACAAAACTCACTATCATGTCGTTAGTTGACATCGGAGAAAAACCACGGTTAGGAGAGGTGCGAGAGGAAGGATTTCTTTTCAAAATTGTTGTTATTGGAGCAGCAGGTGCGGGGAAAACATCTCTTGTGCATCGATTTACCGAAAATGTATTCCTCCAAGATTACAAACTCACCATTGGTGTTGACTTTATTGTCAAGAACTTGGATATAGACGAAGATCTACTTCCAGCGGATGTTTTACACCATTTGAAAAAATATATGGAAGAAACTATTTCCAAAAAAACGTCTATTCCAATAGGGGAAGGAACAATTATGAAATCCAAACCTAAAGAACTACCCTCTAAATTCATCCCAGAACTACAAACTACCAACCGTGAAGAAAAACCCGAGATCACTTCTACTCCGGTGAAAAAAGCTGTTGTTTCAGGAACACTAAAAGAAATTCCACCCGAGAAAGCAATCAAAGTAACGTACAATAAACAAATGACCCGTAACTCACGCAATAAGTTCATATTCCATATTCAATCTGAGCATTTCTTTATGGATCCCTATGTGGAAATCACAATTAAACCCGAATTCCCGGGATGTATCGTAGCACCTGATAAAATCGTATTAGATCAGGCAAAAACCGAAGAACTAATTGAATTTAACATTACTCCGGTCGCAACGGGAAAAATAGATGAAGCGTGTATGAAAATTTTCCATGATAGGAATCAAAGATATATGTTCCACACTCCAACAAAAGTAGTATCCCAAACTCCAACATGGATTCTATTGGTATTTTCTTTGCTATTTCTATCATTGGGGCCATTATTCGGAGCAACTTATTTCATTGGGGTAGCAATCGGGCCATTATCCATTACACTACTTACTCTGATTATTGGAGGGATTTTATTAGTTACTAGTGGGCTTTTATACTTCTTGAAAGAGAATAAGCATACCGAACAAGCGGATTTCACATTAAAAGATTAACTTTCCACCTTTTATTTAATATTCTAATGAATTTATACGCTCAGTTACTATATTTGCGGAAGTATCGTCATACATGATTTTGTAAAGCTTCTTTGCTTTTTGAAGGTATTCAATGGCTGAATTCGGTTCGTTCAGATCAATATGAATTTCTGCGATTTTTACTAATATATCCGCTTTTTTGCGCCGAATGTTTTCTTCCTTATAATTTTCCAATGCGTGCTCATAAAAGTCTCGAGCATCATTTAGTTCGTGCAATCGATATAAATAAATATCGCCAATCTTTTCCCAAATTTCCCCCTCAGATTCTTTTTCTCCAAATTCCGAACAGGATTCTGCTGCCAATTTATAGTAATCTACTGATTCTCTAATTTTTTCCTCTCTCAGATATAATTCTCCAAGATGTTCATAGAAGAACGCTTCCTTTTGCTCAAACCCTAGCGAACGAACTAAATTCAATCCCTGAATTAAATTATCTTCAGCAAATCGGTAGGATTTTTGATTAAAATAGATAATTGAAAGTAATTCATAATCCTCAATGCATTCCCTATAAAATTCTCTCTTTTTTTTGATTTCTAGGGCAAGCTGAGAGTATTTTAGTGCTATAGGATAATGATTCGATCCTTGTTCAAAATACAAGCGCCCCAATTTTGAGAAGACATGAGATAATCCATAATCATTATGAGTTTCTTGAAAAAATTCCACATTTTTCATCAGAATTGAATACGCGCGATCATAATTTTGTAATTTTATATGTACATCCGCAATATTACTGAAAATAGAAACCTTATCGATGAGATTATTTGATTTTTCATACGCTTCCATGTATTTATTAAGTGCAATCTCATAGTTGTTTAATTGTAGATATATGTTCCCAATATTGTTTAATACTCTAATTTTTCGTGAGTTATCTGCTAAATCCCCCAAAATTTTAAGCGAGTCATCAAAATAGTTCAATGCTGTGTATAAATTCCCTCTGTCTTCATAAAATAATCCCAACTCATTCTTTACGATTGCTAGTCCCATTTTGGATTCTGAATCTGAATCCGCAATGAATTCTTCCTCCGCTGATTCTAAATATTTCAGAATTTCCGAATCATTTGCCATACGTTCTATTAATCGATTAGCTAACTGAATCTTGAAGTACGCGGAAGATACGCCCTCCTCACGTGCGATTTCGATATCATGGCGCAGTTTTTGGATTTCAAAATCTTGATCAATTAAAGTGAGTTCAAATTCTTGAAAATCAGCATTATTTGGATCGTGTGGTGTCGTTTCTTGTCTTGATTCTTCCGTAACATCATCATTATTTATTGTTATAGGAGGATTTTTATATTTCTCCTCGAAATGGAGAAAATCTGCACTGATCGTCCCCGATAGTTCATATTTTTCCGATAAATCCACCAAAGATCGTGCAAGATAGAATTTATCTTCTTCTTCGGGGTGAGAGATAGTATAAGTGATATCACTTATGCCATTTCCATCATATTGATACACGAAAAATCCATTATTATACTGATCAACTTTAGTAAAATCAAATAATATGCACACTGTATTTAGTTCATAAGATTGTAAACTTTTTTTATCCATTTCGGATAATACATTTCCTCGGTTAGGAGCGGAATGAAAGAATCCGCAAACACTTAATCCATCTTCAAATTCCCCCAGTTTCTCATCCAAATTAAAGGTAGATCTAGCCATGCTTTGTTCGAGTTTTGATCCTGATGTACTTGGGAGAAACCGAATTACATCCATCTCTCCTTCCACATGTTGTTTCCCAAGAATAAATCCGTAGGCATGTTGCCAATCTTCAGGGGCAAAAAAGCGGTTTGCATATTTTCCCGAAAATAAAATCATCTCTCGAAAGCACTTAGAGGATATTCTGATTTTTGGTTCTATCACAACTATCAACCACTTGGGGAATGACAATTTATACCTTTATTTTTATACAAAGAAAGGATCGAGATTGAAAGAACGGAGTTTATGTCTTACTTTATTCAGTTCTCCCAAAATCTGCTCATAGGATTTTAAATCTGGGGAATTCGCAGAATATAAAGCGATGTAGAATTCTTCAATCTGTTTTCGAATCCAAGTTCTCAGCAAGCGCTCCAAGTTAACTACATCATAAAAATTATGTTCGAGTATCTTATACATCGCCCCCATAAACAGATTGGAGTCCTCAATGAAGGATTTATATGCAATTGGCACTTCAGCGCTGGGTAAATTATCAATGCGTTCGAAATCTAGTAAATATTGCTCTGCAGTGGTTAATTTATAATTTGGGAACTGATTTTTGAATTCACATCGAATCGCATGATATAAATCAAAATGAATTAATCTATCAAAAATCTGCTTGGAAAGTCCAAAAATTCCAGTTGATTTTTCAACTGGTGAGCAGACTGGAATTCCTTGAAGTAAAAATTCTTCAATATCTTTTGGCTCAAATAAAATGGAAATTCGATTTTGGATAAATGGGATGTCAAAGGAACGACCATTATACGTTACAAACATTCGGTATCCCACGATCTTATGAAGAAAATAATATAGAATCGCAATTTCCTCTGCAATTTCTCTTGCAAAAAGCAATTCGGTAACAAATTTGCCCTGATTTGAGTAATATCCCATTCCAATTAAAAATACTTCCGAACTGGTTTGTCCTGTCGTCTCGATATCAAAAAACATTATTTCTTCTGGATTGACGCAAAATAAAAAGTCCTCATCCCGTGTTTTTTTTAAATTCCGTAATTTGTGGACATCTTTGCTATTGATTGTTTGCATCACATCCTTAATACTGTAGTAGTTTTTTGTATACAAACCCAACAAATCAGATATATCCGTAATACATCGTTTTTTGAGAAAGAGGTTTTTTTTTTCCCCAATGCCGGGGATTAATTGGAGTTTGGATCGCAAAATGCATTCAAATAACTGTAATTCTTCTTTTTTGATGCGATTAGCCCCAAACTCATCCAATCCAAATGGATCAGTAATCTTTACAAACTCACCGAATTCATTTTCCACAATTTCAGTGTTTCCAAAGAGTTCTTCAAGAGATTTATTTTTATATTTCTCTAGTATCTCTTTTGGAACTCGAAAAGCCATAGATCCTTTGAATCGAAACCTCTTAAAAAAAGAAGGTATTACGCAGTAAAAGTGAATCTTTAAGTATATAGTGCGAAATAATCAAAAATTGTATCCCATAGGATCGAGAGGTAAAAAATGTCCAGTAATGATTACCAATCTCTTCATGAATATGATGTTACTAGTAAAGCAGTTGCAAGTTATGGCACAAAGCGAGAGAAATTGAATAATGTTGCTCCCACGAAAATATTCTTTCTTGGATTTGACGGATATATAGATCTAATTTACTCACTAGTTGCATCTCGGGAGGGATCCAAGAAATGGCAACGCATGAAATCTATGAAAGATTTCGGAACCCGTATCTTAGAAACTGCTGGTTCATCATGCAATATCGAACGTGTTTTGAAAAAGGAAATTGCAGGGGGTTTTGCTCCTAATACAGCTCGAGCGCTAGATCGCCTTGGAACAAAGGTTATTCTTGCTGCAGCGATGGGAAAACCAGAACCTAAATCATTATTTCGAGAATATAGTCACCGAGTGAATTTACATTCGATTCAAGATCACGGAACCACGATCTGTTTAGAATTTGACGATGGAAAAGTAATGACCACCGATTTCGGTAGCATAAATTCACTAACATGGAATACCATTTTGCATGCTATCCCCAGAGATAACTTCATTAATCTGATTGAGCAATCTGATGCAATCGGTCAAGGTCACTGGGCATTGGTTCCTAATATGAATGATATTTGGAAGGGAATGATTCAAGACATCTTTCCGAATTTGTCTATGCCGATGAAAAAAATCTTTATGGTAGATGTAGCGGACATTACGAAACGTTCCGATGATGATGTTCTAAAAATGCTACGTATATTGCACCAAGTGGAAGATTTTATGCCAACTGTTTTATCTATGAATGATCGTGAAACAATCGAGATTTCCAAGATTCTTTCCCAACACTCCAATAACTTTGGATCGTCTTCTATTCAACCTATAGAAGGCAAGGAAGACTATTTCGATATTGGGAAAAGAATGAATGAATTAATTGATCTCTCCTATATAACAACTCATGATCCTCATTTTGCGACTATTACCACCCGTAAGCAGCATTTTTGGGTGACTGAAGGATTTACTGCTCACCCCAATTTCACAACTGCTGCAGGGGATCATTATAATGCAGGACTATTACTTGGGTTAATTTGCAAACTCGAACCTTATGAGAGTCTGGTTTTGGGAAATGCGGTCACTGCCATTTTTGTTAGAACAGGGATTTCTCCCTCATTACAAGATGTTAATACATTCATCTCTAATTACTTCCATTATATTGAGAATGATGATAATTCCTTTAACCTAGACTCTTAACGGTTTTTTAATTCGGTTAATAGTTTTAATCCGGTTTTCCATTTAACTTATCAAGTCTTAATACTAGACACAAAACATGGGATCACCGAACACACTTAATCCCGAATGGACATTCAATAATCGCAGTAAATTCATCGATCAGTTGAAATCTGATAATTTTGAACTTATTATAATTGGAGCGGGAGTTACTGGAGCGGGAGTGGCAAGGGAAGCCAGCTTACGTGGTATAAAAACAGCAATATTGGATAAAAATGACTTTGCTTCTGGAACTTCTTCCCGATCGTCTAAACTTGCTCACGGTGGATTACGATATTTGAATGAAGCGGAATTTAAACTCGTCCATGAGGCCTGTGTGGAGCGAAATTGGATGCGAGTAGATGGTCTTCCTCATTTAATACGACCGGAAAAATTTACCATGCCGGGATATAAGAAGGGTAAGGATTCCGTATTAAAAATCTGGTTAGCACTTGTTCTGTACGATCTCATGTCAGAATTTGGTACAAAATACAAGAATAAGGGTACACGCAAATTCTTCTCCAAGAAACATACATTAGAAGAAGAACCAAAATTAAATTCAAACGGATTACTTATGTCTGGACAATATTATGATAATAATGTCGATGATGCCCGATTAACTATTGAAGCTGTCAAGGAAAGTGTCGCATATGGCAACACTATAGCAGTGAATTACATTCAAGTGAACGACTACATAATAGATAGTGGAAAAATCATAGGAGTTCATGTAGAAGACACTTTATCAGGAGAGAAATTCATGATTAAGGGGAAAGCGTTTGTAAATGCCACAGGTATATGGACAGATGAATTGTTGCGAAATTACCCACGGAAACTCATCCGACCAACAAAAGGTGTGCATGTGATGGTTCCCAAAGATAGGGTGGGAAACAATAATGCTCTAGTATTGCGCACTGTGGATGATCACCGCGCATATTTTGTGTTAAAAAGAGAGAATTATACTCTCATTGGAACAACTGATACGGATTATGAAGGAAATTTTGATGAACCTTTTTGCACCAAAGAGGAATGTGATTATTTGTTCCGCTCTGTGAATCACACCTTTCCAAATGCAAATTTGACATATGACGATATAATTTCCACCTTCGCGGGAATCAGACCCTTAATACGTCAGGAAGGTAAGTCAGAAAGTAAGATTTCACGTAAACATGCTTTAATTGAAACTGATGACGGATTGGTTACTATAACCGGTGGAAAACTCACAACTTGGCGGAAAATGGGAGAAGAAGTGCTTTACCATCTAATTAAAACAGGTAAAATCAACCAAAGCATTTCAAAGAAGAAACTCAAAGCTGACTATTCCATGATCCCGTTTTTAATTGGGATGAAGCGGGACGAATGGGTCAAATATATTCAAGAGAATCAACCTAATTTATCTCCACATACTTTGGATATGCTCTATCAACAATATGGAAAAGGAGCAATAGAAATTGTTGAACAAGTGAAGAAACGACCTGAATTGGGAATCCCCTTTATTGATGATTATTATTTTATTCCTGCAGAGATCCATTATGTGCTTAAATATGAGTTCGCTTCTCGTTTGATTGATGTGTTATGTAGAAGGACAGAGATGGCAATCAAAATAAAGCATACCCAGCAGGAAACCATCGCCCAAAAAGTTGCGGATATTATGGCGAGCTATTATGGATGGGATGAAACGACGAAATCTAATGAGATCCAATATTATATGGAATATATAGCAAAAACCATTTGGTTTTAGTTTTTTTTTTTATTTGAAAAGTCTAATGGATGACCTTAACATTATTTAAATACCAAATTTGTTCTAGTTCTCCATAGGAAAACAAAAAGTAATAGTGGGATAATATGGCATTAACTTTTCAAGAAGTGTTTCTAGCAATAATAAACTGGTTCCCGAAAAATGCTGGGTGGATGTTAATTATTGGTGGCGCCATGGCAATTACATGGATGGGATACGAAACCAAACGTAAACAAGCTTTCTTTAAGAAACGCTTTAAAAAAGAAGATTGGGAAGAAATTGAAGTATCAAAATTCTTAAAAGTTCTCTCTTTCTTAGGATTGGCGTTAGGTGTAATCTTAATTTGGGCAAGTGCAGTAGGTGCTATAAACAATATAGCTCCTAGCAACATGTATCTGAATCGATTTGGTCCCCATTGGGATTGGTTAACCACAATTTCGTGTTTAGTTGTAGGAATTGTGATGTTTTTAAAACCCATAAATGACCTGCCTTGGGCAGGAATGATTGGATTGATTGCAGGTGTTGCAACAGCTGTATTGTTGGTAATATTCCTTCCCAAAAGCTGGATTGAAAATGAAACCGCCAAATGGGTTATATTGGGTATAGGATTTGCATTATCCACCCTAGTCGGAATTTCGATGAAATTCTGGATCGGAACTCTCCAATCAATCTCTCGAGTGCTATCCTATCCACCAATTGCACTCGTTGTGGCAGTATATTGCTTTGTTCAAGGTGGTTTAATCTTGCTATGGGGATTTGGGCTAGGAAATTTAGGAAATATTTCTCCTCTGCCCTAAAATTATAGAACTTCTTTCTTTTTTTAATCAATTCTGATAACTTGTGATCAAACGCGTAAACATTACCTGCAGATGAGTTTCTTCATCATATGAATCAGTACCCGTTCTAAAATAGCGTAGTAAAAATTGCTCATAAAAACTCCCTACCGGAGCACACATCAACCCACCAACTTTTAAATGATCAAGCACTTCTTTGGGAATGGATTTCACGTATCCAGTCAATAATATTTTATCAAATTCGGTAACAGGTAAATTTGATATATAATAGACTGGATCTCCCAAGTAAATCTTAATATCTCTTTCAATACGATCGATATTTGATTTAGTAATCTGGTATATCTCAGGAACTTTCTCGATGATATACACTTCCGTATACTGTTCTATGTCTTGAATAACACTCTCCAAATAGCCACTTTTTGATCCAAGAATTAAGATCTTATCATTCTCTTCAATATCTAAAAGTTGAGCTATAATCGCACACATATGGGGGGCTCCTGTTGTACGTGTGAGACCAGTTGGTCCAAGTTTTGGATCTCGATAAAACATTAAAGGACGATCTTTGTAAAACAAAGCGAACAACTCTCCTAACACTCGCTTCACATCTTCTGTTTTGATATTTCCGGACAGTTTCATATCAGGAGCAAGATTGGATATAATCATATCTTCGGTGATGAAATCCTCGATACGAATATTCCTCATCGCCTGCATCACTCGAACATCGCTCAATAATTCCCTTACATTCATAGATTCAAGCATTTGATAGAGTAGTTCTGTGTTGGGTTCTTTGAATTCCATTAGGATTTGCGATAGATTCTCAATCATTGGTTGCTCCCCCATCTTTTCCATCATACATTGTATTTTTATTTTTTCCTATAGAATATAAAGAAAACAAGGAACAGTTAGAAATACTGGCAAACATGTCTATACTTGCATTAAATAATGCAAATAAGTAAATACCTTAACGAGTTTTTAATCGTATGGATAGTGAAAGCCTAACTTGGTCAGATCTTAAATCAAGAACCATGTCAAAAGACGAATATTTTTTGGAATTTAAGGAGAAACCTGAAATTATATCGAATTTTGAATCTTACACGCCGAAAACGAAAATTATCAATGAAATTCGTACCCTTCTGAAAGGTCAAGATGAACATTTAAAAATTCTAGCTCTAGGAGCGGGGTGGTGTAAGGATTGTACCGCTAATATACCGAAATTAATTAAGATCGTCGATTCCTTACCGTCACAGATAGTACAATTACGATTACTATATGGGATTAGAGTTAATCCCTATCGGAAATCGGGTGAACCAATTTGGTCTAAAGAACATTC